>VOFG01003978.1_pt1:242500-537500 | contig 1739939 bp, 1398 predicted proteins | sample 5384171 | NCBI WGS metagenome assembly VOFG01 (sample SAMN12384726, study PRJNA508395) | human gut metagenome | isolation source: healthy gut F | host: Homo sapiens
TGAGACCAGACCTCGTTAGACTAACTTAGACAGAATTTCGGGACCTTAGACGACGGTCAGGATTCTTCTCCTCTCGGGGACGGACCTTAGCACCCGCCCCCTTACTGCCGGACTGCGGACCGCGAGCATTCGGAGTTCGTCAGGACTCGATAGGCGGTGAAGCCCTCTCGTCCTATCGGTCGCTCTACCTCTCGCGGTGAACATCCGACGCGGCACCTAAATGCCTTTCGGGGAGTACGAGCTATCTCCAAGTTTGATTGGCCTTTCACTCCTACGCACAGCTCATCGGGAAGCTTTTCAACGCTTATCCGTGCGGCCCTCCATCCCGTGTTACCGGGACTTCAGCCTGGCCATGCGTAGATCACTTGGTTTCGCGTCTGCCCCATCCGACTCGGCGCCCTCTTCAGGCTCGCTTTCACTGCGGCTGCGGGCGTACTCGCCCTTAGCCTTGCCGGACATGGCAACTCGTAGGCTCATTATGCAAAAGGCACGCCGTCACTGCAAAAGCAGCTCCGACCGCTTGTAGGCGCATGGTTTCAGGGACTGTTTCACTCCCCTGCTAGGGGTGCTTTTCACCTTTCCCTCACGGTACTCGTTCACTATCGGTCTCACGGGAGTATTTAGCCTTACCGGATGGTCCCGGCGGATTCACGCAGGATTCCTCGTGTCCCGCGCTACTCAGGATACCACTATGCCCAATCACGCTTCGCATACCGGGCTCTCACCGTGCGGCGGTCCTTTCCAGGGACCTTCTGCTCGCGATCATGATACAAGGTCGTGGTCCTACTACCCCGACACTGCCTTGCGACAGCGACGGTTTGGGCTGTTCCCCGTTCGCTCGCCACTACTAGGGGAATCACTGTTGTTTTCTCTTCCTGGGGGTACTAAGATGTTTCAGTTCCCCCCGTTAGCCTCCCTGCTTGGCAGGGATACCGCCGAAGCGGTGGGTTGTCCCATTCGGAAATCCGCGGGTCAAGGGCTATTTGCGCCTAACCGCGGCTTATCGCAGCTTATCACGTCCTTCATCGCCTCCGTGAGCCAAGGCATCCGCCATGCGCCCTTTCTTACTTTCTTCTCCTCGCCACGCAGACCTCAAAAAAGCCTGCGGGAAGGCAGCTCATACTTTCAGCTTGTGTCAGTCTTGCGGCGCCATCGCTGGGCCGCAAGGCCTTGAACTTTGTTGGTTCACTACAGTTTCGCTTGTCTCAATATGTCAAAGATCGTTTCCGCTATAATAGCGGATGGTGGAGAATATCGGATTCGAACCGATGACCCCCCCTGCTTGCAGGGCAGGTGCTCTAGCCAACTGAGCTAATCCCCCTCGGGAATAGCCGCAGCCTCCAAAATGCTCCTGAAAGAGTAGTAGTCCCAGGCAGACTTGAACTGCCGACCTCCACATTATCAGTGTGGCGCTCTAACCAACTGAGCTAAGGACTGTCGTCAGGATAAGGCCGCCGCCGGGCTCCTCTCTCGTATGGGAAAGACAGACAGCAAGAAGAGGCAAAGAAGGAAAGCCACAGATGACTTCTCTACTCTATCCTCGGCCACAACCTCGACCCTGTCCCGATGCGGGAAGGGAAAGAGCGGCCTCTCCAGAAAAGGAGGTGTTCCAGCCGCACCTTCCGGTACGGCTACCTTGTTACGACTTAGCCCCAATCACCAGTTTCGCCCTAGGCCGATCCTTGCGGTCACGGACTTCAGGCGCCCCCGGCTTTCATGGCTTGACGGGCGGTGTGTACAAGGCCGGGAACGTATTCACCGCGCCATGGCTGATGCGCGATTACTAGCGAATCCAGCTTCGTGGGGTCGGGTTGCAGACCCCAGTCCGAACTGAGACCGTTTTTAAGGATCATGGTAGGTCGCCCGGCTCCCCTCTGTGACGGCCATTGTAACACGTGTGTGGCCCCGGACGTAAGGGCCGTGCTGATTTGACGTCATCCCCACCTTCCTCACACCTTACGGTGGCAGTGTCCGCAGAGTGCCCGGCATCACCCGATGGCAACTACGGAGAGGGGTTGCGCTCGTTATGGCACTTAAGCCGACACCTCACGGCACGAGCTGACGACAACCATGCAGCACCTCCACAGGAGTCCCGAAGGACCTCATCATCTCTGAATCGTTCTCCTGCAGTTCAAGCCCGGGTAAGGTTCCTCGCGTATCATCGAATTAAACCACATGTTCCTCCGCTTGTGCGGGCCCCCGTCAATTCCTTTGAGTTTCACCGTTGCCGGCGTACTCCCCAGGTGGGATGCTTAATGCTTTCGCTTAGCCGCGGCACGCCAGGCGCGCCACAGCGGGCATCCATCGTTTACCGCGCGGACTACCAGGGTATCTAATCCTGTTCGATACCCGCGCTTTCGAGCTTCAGCGTCAGTTACGCTCCCGCCAGCTGCCTTCGCAATCGGGGTTCTTCGTCATATCTAAGCATTTCACCGCTACACGACGAGTTCCGCGGCGTTGCGCGCACTCAAGTGGGGCAGTTCGCGCTGCAGTGCAGACGTTGGGCGCCTACATTTCACAACACGCTTACCTCACGGCCTACGCTCCCTTTAAACCCAATAAATCCGGATAACGCCCGGACCTTCCGTATTACCGCGGCTGCTGGCACGGAATTAGCCGGTCCTTATTCGCGCGGTACCTGCAGACCTCCAGCACGTGGAGGGTGTTATCCCCGCGCAAAAGCAGTTTACAACCCATAGGGCCGTCATCCTGCACGCTACTTGGCTGGTTCAGACTCTCGTCCATTGACCAATATTCCTCACTGCTGCCTCCCGTAGGAGTTTGGACCGTGTCTCAGTTCCAATGTGGGGGACCTTCCTCTCAGAACCCCTACTGATCGTAGGCTAGGTGGGCCGTTACCCCGCCTACTACCTAATCAGACGCATCCCCATCCATGTCCGCGAAGCTTTACTCCAATTCAGATGTCCTCATCGGAGACCATGGGGAGTTAGTCCGCCTTTCGACGGGTTATTCCCCAGACATGGGCAGGTTGGATACGCGTTACTCACCCGTGCGCCGGTCGACGCCTAAGGAAAGCAAGCTTTCCCTATCGTTTCCCCTCGACTTGCATGTGTTAAGCCTGTAGCTAGCGTTCATCCTGAGCCAGGATCAAACTCTCCATTGTAAAATATCCGTTTGACTTCCCTTACGAAAAGGGAAAGACTTTGTCTCTGTTCTCAAGGACGCTCATCCAGATGTACCGAAGATTGGGCTCAAAGCACCTGTTCCAAAAAATTGGACGGCTCTTCTTCTTTACCCGGATGCGACCAGGCCAAAATGACCGGAAGCATCCGCTTCTTGTACTACTCTCTGTCTTATGTAAATCTCTTCAAAGATCGCTTGTCTTTATCGCTCTCCCTTTCTCGGCGTATGCTTTGTTCGGAAAAGCGGGTGCAAAGGTACGGCGTTTTTTAATACCCTCCAAATGTTTCGAAAGAAAAGTTTGCGAAAGTTGGTAGTTTTTCGCATTGTTTTACAAACAAGGGTGAAAAGAGGGTATTTTTGGGGGAATGGCAGGAAAAAGGGGAAAGCAGTAGTAAGGGAACGGACGGTTTGCATCTGTCATTATAGGGAGATTTCGGCTCCTTTATCATTTAATTATTCTCTCCTTATTATATATAGGGGCTGGAAAGACGAAAAGAAAGGGCAGGATGGGCAAAGAAAGGGGGCGGACGGAGAAAAAGCCTCGCCTACCCTCTCCGGGGAAGGACCAAGAGCCTGCGCCAATCCTTCGGGATGGTCTCGGGATCCGTTCGGGATGGAAAACGGTACGCGGGCAAGTGGATTTCTCATGCAAGAGAACTGACTTAGTAATCGCACGCAGATTGGGCTCAAAAGTGGGGTAAAAAAATGAAGTTAACTTCGTAGCCTTATGAATATAACTTCGTAGGCCAATGAAGTTAACTTCGTAGGCCGATGAAGTTATATTCATTTTTAGGGGCAGTTAGGAGAGGGCTTCAGCGCGACCTTGCCGAGGGTTGCTGATAGCCTGAGTTGGTGATAGCTTAAGGACGCGCTGGGTGGTAACTTATGACCACATTTAGTGAATAGTTCCGATTTATATCCATTATAAAAGATAAAAATATGGCAACTATTATTCGTCAATCACACATCGACAAGATAGAAAAACAACCATAGAACGCAATAACAACCTCATTTACAACAGGCTTCCATAATCTTCCATACCATTGAAAGTGGATGGAATAAACATACAGCACTCTTTATCAAGTACTTATAAAAATCACCAATGATATTTTTCCACTTTTTCTTTGCAAGAACGCGGTTTATGTCTAATTATTTAGTAACTTTGCATCCAAAATGACAGATACACATTTTCATAACTAACAATTTAATATTCATAAGAAATAATATTCACAAGAAACATGAAACACTTCATTCTATCCTGCGCACTGTCGATGGCGGCTATAGCCACCTCCAGCGCACAACAAACTGGTAAGTTGCCCGTCTACCTCGACAACACCAAACCAGTAGAGCAACGCATCGACGATGCCATTGCCCGCATGACGCTGCAAGAAAAGATTCGCATCATTCATGCACAGAGTAAGTTTTCTTCTGCAGGAGTTCCCCGTTTGGGATTTCCTGATTTCTGGACAGATGACGGTCCTCATGGTGTTCGCCCTGATGTACTGTGGGACGAATGGGAGCAGGCTGGTCAGACCAACGACTCCTGCGTTGCCTTCCCTGCCCTCACCTGCCTGGCAGCATCCTGGAACCCACAGATGAGCAGAATCTATGGAGAATCATTAGGCGAAGAGGCTTTGTATCGAGGAAAAGACATGATCTTAGGTCCTGGCGTGAACATCTATCGCACCCCATTGAACGGACGCAACTTCGAATATATGGGTGAAGATCCTTACCTGGCAAGCATCATGGTTGTACCTTATATCCAAGGATTACAGTCTAAGGGAGTATCAGCCTGCGTAAAGCATTACTGCCTCAATAACGAGGAGGAATACCGTCATCAGGTAAACGTCATCGTGAGCGACCGTGCCCTCCATGAAATCTATCTCCCAGCCTTCAAGGCTGCTGTAGAGAAAGGAAAGACTTGGGGAATCATGGGTGCATACAATCTCTACAAGAACGAACACAACTGCCACAACCAGTGGACTCTGAACAAGATTCTGAAGGGCGACTGGAAATATGACGGCGTAGTGGTAAGCGACTGGGGAGGCGCACACGATACTGACCAAGCCGTGAAGAACGGGCTCGACATAGAGTTCGGCACATGGACGAACGGATTGACCATGGGTGCCAGCAATGCCTACGATAATTACTACCTTGCCGTACCATATATAAAAGGTATCCAGGAAGGTAAATACACCACCAAGGAATTGGATGAAAAGGTGCGCCGCGTATTGCGCCTCTTCTATCGCACCACCATGAATCCGAACCGTCCTCATGGTTTTCTCTGTTCTGACAGCCACTATGCAGCAGCCAGACAGATTGCCGAAGAAGGCATCGTACTGCTCCAGAACAAGAACCATGTGCTTCCTATCAATACCCAGAAGGCACAACGTGTTTTGGTAGTAGGAGAAAATGCCGTGAAGATGATGACCGTGGGTGGAGGCAGCTCTTCTCTCAAGGTACAGCGGGAGATTTCGCCGCTCGACGGATTAAAATCTCGACTGGAAAAAGATAATGTGGAAGTGGAGTTTGCCCGAGGTTATGTAGGCGATGTAAGCGGAAATTACAATGGCGTAACTACCGGACAGAATCTGGAGGACAAACGCAGCGAGGCTGAGCTGATAGCCGAAGCCGTAGAAAAAGCCAAGCATGCTGATTACGTGGTGATGTTTGGCGGCTTGAACAAGAGCGATTATCAGGATAGCGAAGGTCACGACCGCAAACAGTTTGAATTGCCATACGCTCAAGACAAGCTCATAGAGGCATTGGCTAAAGCCAACAAGAACTTCATCTATGTGAATATCTCGGGTAATGCTGTGGCTATGCCTTGGAAAGAAAAGGTAGCAGGCATCATTCAGGGATGGTATATCGGTAGCGAAAGCGGTGAAGCTCTGGCTTCTATCCTCACCGGCGACAAGAATCCTAGCGGCAAATTACCATTCACATGGGTAAACTCATTGCAGGAAGTGGGTGCCCACGCATTAAACACCTATCCGGGCACCTGGCGCAAGGAAGGTGGAGCCAAGACTGAGGGCAACATCATTGATGAGGAGTATAAGGAAGGCGTCTACGTAGGTTACCGTTGGACTGATAAGAAAAACATCAAGCCAGCATTCGCCTTTGGACATGGATTGAGCTACACTCAGTTTGTCATCTCTAATCTTCGCAGTGATAAGAATCTGATGAATCAGAATGACTCTATCACCTTTACCGTGAATGTAAAGAACACTGGTAAACGTGCCGGTGCAGAAACCATCCAGCTCTATATCCATGATGTAAAGGCTTCTGTTGATCGCCCTTACAAGGAGCTGAAGGGATTCCAGAAGGTTTACCTGCAGCCGGGAGAGAGCAAGGATGTAAACATCACCATCAATAAGCAGGCACTCAGCTTCTATGATGAAACAGCTGCATCCTGGAAGGCAGAAGCAGGCAAGTTTGAGGCGCTCGTCGGAAATGCTTCCGATCAGCTGAAACTCAAAAAGGCGTTTGAACTGAAATAAAACAAAAAAGGTTCCTTTGGAGATTATCAAACTCCATCAAGGAACCTTTTATTTTTGTACCCAGTATAAGTTTGCACTAAACTTCTACCGAATATCATCTCATTCCGTTTTGCTTTACCTTTGTTTCAAATTCATCTCTTTCACAGATGGCTCCATTCTTTAGGAAGAGTTTCAGGAACGCAGCATCAAAGTAATCATATAACTCGCCGATATATTCATGATCGGTTTGCATCATATCATTAGCTTGTTCATATATAGTCTTATTTCCTTCTTTAACAGAAAAAACAATCCACATTTTCACCCTTCATCCTATGTGGGAACCCTAACGAGTTTCCTCACATCTTCCTCTGCACTTGAATTGGCTTTCCCTGCTGAAAACGGAGGATATCCACCCACCCAAAACGGGGATATCCGTTCACTTTTCTGGCTCTTTAGTCTAATGGCGTTGCAAAATTAGTCATTTCTGTGGGTTTCTGTACTTTTTATGTTGCTTTTTTGGCGCATGGAGGCTCCTTTCAACTCAAAACGCACGCTTGTGTGCACCAACCGGTCGAGGATGGCGTCTGCCGCGGTGGTGTTTCCCTTCATCACGTCATACCAGTTCGCCACGGGCAACTGCGAGACTATGATGGTGGCCTTCTGCCCGTGCCTGTCCTCTATGATCTCCATGAAGTCAAGCAGCTGCTGCCCGTCGAGCACCTTCATGCCAAAGTCATCCAGTATGAGCAGGTCCGTCTGTGCCAGCTTGGCAAAGAAGCGGTGCAGCGTGCTTGAGATGCGTGCAAGGGCTATTTCCTCGAAGAGGCGATAGAGATTGTAGTATGCCACCTTGTGGCCATTCATGCAGGCCTGATGGCCGAGGGCCGTCCCAAGCCAGCTCTTGCCTGTTCCGGCAGCTCCGGTTATGAGCACGGACACTCCCTTGCGCACATAGTCGCATGTGGCCAGGTTCAGCACCTTCTGTTTGTCCACTCCGCGCTTGCCGTCGTAAATGACCTCGCTGATGGAGGCCTGGTAGCGGAAGCGGGCTTTCTTCACGAGACGTGAGTTGCGGCTTGTCGTCCGACTGTCCTGCTCGGCCTGTATGAGCAGCTGCAAGCCGTCCTTGAGGGAGAGCGAGTCATGCTGTCGCGTCTCCTGCATGGTAGTCCAGTAATGGGCCATTCCTGGCATTTTCAGACTTCTTAGGGCGTTTGATATTTCATCCATTTGTTTGTTGTTTTGGGTGGGTGGATGTATGTGTTGTTTAACTCTGTTACCTAAACTGCTCGCGTCCTCTTATGTTGTCATGCTCGGGTGGGGAGAGAAGGCTGCCTTCCTGTGCCACTCCCGCGCATTTGCTTTCCACAAGAGAGCGTATGAACCTGTAGTTACAGCGTCCATGCCTCAGGGCAGTCTCGCAGGCCGTACGGAAGACCACCGGCTCGCTGCTTCTCTGCAGGTTGAGCAGGCCGTCGCATGTGCGGTAGTGTGTCTCCGCTGGCATGTTGGAGTCGTAGAAGATGCGCGTCATCACCTCTGCGAGTTCCCTGGACGCCTTTCTGGCACGCTCTATGTACTTGCCGGCGCTCAGTCCCCTGTACTCGCTCGAGTTGCTTGCAAGGTGCTCCTCCACGATGGTGTACTTGCCTTTGGCATGGTCTCTTGGGTGCGTTGCGACGAGTTCCCCGTCCACGTAGATTTTCACGAGCGAGCGTGTGTAGGCCACGTGGGCCTTTTTGGAGATATGCTGGTACGGCACGCTGTAGTAGTGCTGGTCGCGTCCGAGGTATATGCAGCAGTTGGTGGACACCTTGAGGCTCGTGTAGGAGACTATCTCAAAGTCCGTTCTTAAGCAGCGGCCTCAGGTTGGGGCGGTCGATGGCAAGGAAGCGCTCCTCGCGGGTGTACGGGTTCTTCTGCATGCGCTTCTGGTTGTGCTTGCGCATCTTGTCCGTGGCTGCGGCATTCAGCTCGTCGATGGAATAGAAGGTCTCGTTGCGGAGCTCCGCGAAGACGCGCATGTATACGAGCCTGACATTGCCCTCCACGTTGGACTTGTCCCTGGGGCGGACGGGGCGTGCCGGCACCACGACCGTTCCATAGTGGTTGGCCATGTCCTCAAGCACCCTGTTGAGCGACGGCTCGTACCTGTCGGTCTTGACGACCGCCGCCTTGAGGTTGTCGGGAACAAGCATTCTCGGCACGCCCCCAAGGTGTTTCAGGCACTGTGTGATGGCGTACACAAAGTCCTCCGTGCGCTGTGACGGGACGAAGAGCAGGAAGCCGTAGTCGCTTGCGGGAAGTGTTGCAACAAAAGCCTGGCATTGCACCATCTCGCCCGTCTCCAGGTCGATGTACCCCATCGTGTCACCCGTGAAGTCAAGGAAGAGCTTCTCACCGCCCGTGCGCATGTCCGCCAGAACGGTCGAGGGAGACTCCTTCTTCGCCTCGGTGTTCTGGCTGTAGTGAAAGCGGAACTGGGTGAGGCTGTAGTGGTCGTCGGGATGCTCCTCCACGTACTCCTCCCACAGGAGCTTCAGCGTCACGTGCTTGCGCCTCATCTCCTCCTGGAGGTATGGAAGCAGTTCCTTGAACACCTCGAAGCGACTGTCCGTGTATGCGGGATTGCCGCCCTTGAGGCGATGCTCAAGCACGGGATCGTCGAGTTTGAGAAGGCCGTCTATGCCGAGTCTGTCGGCAAGAGCCTTCCTTACGTAGTTGTTTGCGGTCTCCTTGTTGATGCCGACTATCTCGGCGGCCTTGCGGTTGGAGACACCCTCCTTCTTCAGGAGCAATAGCTGTTTAATCTGGCTCATGTCCTTTGTCTTTCCTGCCATGGTCACGTGTTGTATGTTGGTTCTTCCACATACAATAACGTAAAAAGAGCAGAGAAGTGAACGGACATGCTCCGTTTTTTTGATGCGGGTTGACATTCAACGGGAAAAGTGAACGGACATGCTCCGTTTTTCGGTCGCAAGCGTCTTGATGACAGCGACTTCTGTTTCTCCGAGTGAACGGACATGCTCCGTTTTTCATGCTATTTAGGTGGTCCGTCACACACCTTCGCAACTGGTGAACGGCAATGCTCCGTTTTTTTTGCGTTTTTGGGCGTTTTAATCGATGTTGAACGGCAATGCTCCGTTTTTTAAGCCTCTTTTAACCCCTTTCCCGCATCGAAAGTGAGTGGATACAACCATCCCGAGTGGGTGGGAATGCTCCGTTTTCGCCACTTTCCCTTCGGACGCCGAACGTTGTTTCTTCACTCCCACAACGTACCACCGTTGTTTGAAATATCTCACGAAAGCCGGTTGCAGTACGATATCGCTCTCTGCTCCGAAACCCGAAACATACTTAAACTTCAGCAGATATTGCTTATCTATCGCTGCAAGAATATCATCCAGATATTCCGTGTTATATGGCGGCGTATCGAGCATCACCTTATTGTGAAACTTCAGCATATCACCTAACGAAGCCAGCCGCAGGAAACTCAGCATCCATTCCGTCACATCGTCATTTTCCACGGGGTCACGCTTCAGATAATACCGATAGCCATCACTCTTGTTGCATTCCACAGTAATGCCAAACTGCGACTGGATATTTTCACGATAACGATGAAAGGTACGTTTGTCCAGCTCATCCTCATCCTGATTAGCGTTGGCATCACGCCACTCATTAGCAATCTCCTCAAAGGTAAGTATTTTTCACCTTTCCAAACAAGGCACGCCCTCAGGCCAATGAGGGTCATTCTCGTTTACATCAGGATAATGAATATCTCGCTGCTCTGACACGCTGCGCTCATAATTCAATTTCACATTGAGAGTGAAATCATCCATGCGGAGAATATCAGGCAAGCACCAAGGCATGTGAGTATGCAAGGCATGCATCGCATAACAGATACACAAATGGTCGTACGCCTTGTTGTGCAGATAGCCTTCCGCCCACGACGTGCCATCGTCGAGCGTATCAGTCAACTCTCTCAACGTATCCTCTTCGTTGCCGAAAAAGTTGGCAGACGCACCATTCACAATGGTATCCATCTTACAATGTCCTGTACTGAGCAACTCATCAGTCAGATGAATCATATAGTCGAAGTCGGAACCGTAATAGTCATCATTCTCCAGATGCAAGACCGAGTCTTTGTCAGCATACTCGAATCGAAGCGTACTGTCCAAGTCGTAGCAGAAACGGTCGTCCACCTTGTAAGGCGAGCGATAGAGCGTAAGCCAAAGGTTACGGCATTGCTCGAAACACTCCAAGGTGAGTTTGTAGAGTTTGTCGTTCAACTGGCTCAATCGTTCCACCTCGGCAGCAGTAGGATGAAGCATCATCTCATCGAGCGTCACCTCACGAAGCCCAAGCAAGTCGTCCAAGAGCTCTCGCTCCGACTCACTGAAGTTTCTGAAGAAATAGTCAGGATTGTTCACTTCCCGATTCACCACCTTCTTGACACGACGCTCCACCTCTTGCACGATGGCACGCTTATCCTCTATCGTAGTCTTTTCTCTTATAAAGTCAAAAAAATTGAAGTTAGGATCAGCATTATAGCTACGGTCGTTCTCTACATCATCTATCAGTTTTTTCCATTCCTTTTCCATTTACTTCCTCTTTAAAGAATACGTTTCCTTTTTTCCATTGATACACCTCTCGCTCATACTGCAGCCAGACATGTACATAGAAGTCATCCATGCGGAGAATGTCTGGCAACGAATAATATTCATGACTATGTAACGAGTGCATGAGATGGCAGATACAAAATTTGTCGAAAGCCTGATTGTCGAGATAATCCAAATTCCAGTTGGTCCCATCATCAGCCACTAGAGGTTCATACGAATACCGCCCACTATCCCTAAAATTGCAATGAAAATGGAGCATATACTCGAAGTCTGAGCCATAATAGTCATCATTATCCATCTTGAGGACGGAATCCTCATCATTCCAACTGAAATCAACGTGCTCCTCCACATCATAATAATCCTCGCTTGCCATCAAGCTCGGTGAGTGCAACAAAGACTTCCAGAGGTTGCGACCTTGCGCAAAGGCATCCTTCGACAGTTCATGAAGTTTATCGTTCTGATGTCCCAAACGCTCGATTTCTTCCTCTGTAGGATTTAACATCATCACATTGAGAATCTTTACCCGAGTACTCCAAAGAGAATCAAGCACCTCCCGCTCCTGTTCACTGAACTTACGGAAGCGGAAACTCTTGTCCGCATCATAACGGGCAATCATCTTGATGCGACGCTCTACTTCTTGTACAACTCTGCGCTTGTCATCATCCGACGCTTCGCCCACATACTCCATCAAAGCGAAGAAAGCCTCCGTTTCAAACGGATCTTTCTCAATTGTATCGATAAGTTGAATCCAATTTTCCTTCATCTTCACCTACGATTTCACCATTACTAACTTCTATTATCTTATCATCGCCAAAACTTCCGCCCCGTACCTTGTAAGGAGCGTTTCGCTTCAACGTCTTCTCCAAATACTCCAAGTCCTTGGGACGGAGATGAGTGAGAGCGAAATCCACCTCATTCAGCAGTGACTGATTGCTCAAGGCGAGATGCTGAAGATTGTGGCACATGAAGATGTCCAAGCGACGCAACTTGTCGTTCTTGCTCAAATTCAAAGACACCAAATCTTTGGCTCCATCAATATGCAACTCCTCCAAGAGAGGATTGGCAGAGAAATCCAACTTCTCGTTTCTTATCTCGTGGAAGTCGATGAACTCCAGCAAAGGATTCTTGCTCACGTCGAGTTTCTCCTCGCCATACCCAGAATAGCCCAAGATACGCAAGTTAGGACATTCCGTGAGAATCACATCCAAGGTTTTCACCTCGAACATGCAACATCCATTAAATCCGATAATGGCATCCTCCTCTTCCGAACAGATGGTTATGGTATAGTTGACGCCCTTCTCAGGATAGGCATGACCTGCCTCCACCCAAGCCAACTTTTCGGAAGCAGGTTTCTGTTTACCTGTCACGACCTGTACCTTTCCATCGCCCCAAGCGATTCTTGCCTTGCTGCCTTTCTTCAGCATCAAGTGCAAGCCTACGGTTTCCCCCATTGTCCAGTCCATAGTCTGGATATTGATTGTAATCTGTGCCATATATTGAGCTTTATTTAAGACAGTTTTATCACTATATCATGCTTATGAAGAAATCTTGGTAAGTCTCTTCTGTTTTTTCTTGAAACAAGAATCAACCCATCTAAAGCCTTCCATGAGGTAACGATAACTCTTATTTCTGTCTCCTAATATCATATCGCAGTTTTCTGTAGCAGTCTTAGCATCTTCTCCTAATAGCTGAGACAAGAATTTCCAAAAGGTTGCCCTATGATGAGGATACCTCAAATGCGCCAACTCATGAAGAATGACCATATCTATATACGGCAATGGATAAATCATCAAATATGGAGATAAATTTATGCGGCTTCCATCAAACCAACACCTGCCAAAGGCTCGGAAATCCCAATTCAAGGTTAATGTCTCAGCAAATAGTTGCTTTTCGTTTTCCAAATAAAGGAATCTACAAGGCAATACTTTTTGAGCAACAGCCTCCACAAAGTCCTTAAATTGTGCAAATATCCAGAGTTGCAACTCTCTATCTTCAAAACAAGTATTCTCAGAATAATATATTTGGAACTCATCGGAAGTCGCTTTTACGAATAACGCACAGTACTTATCAAGCACATAGCAACTTCTAACCTTTTCAGCATGAGAGCCTAAGGTATTTAATGCCTGCTCCTCCAAGACCATCCAAACCACTTTGAAGAATTTAGTCTTAAAGCGGAATTGAGGATTGATGTATGGACAAACAGGTTCAAAATCTTCTGCTCCATGCATATAAGTTTCATTTTCTTCAAGCTTTTTACTCCATACCTTAGTAATTTTGGCCTGTTCAATGTACCATTCTTTTGGCTTTACTTCTACAAATCCCATAGCAATATCGTTTAATTAATTATGTTTACGACTGCAAAGGTAAAGGTAAGGCATGTCAAATCGTGGCGCAAGCAAGAAAATTATCTCAAAAATCTTTGTATCACCTTGTGCCAATAGTCCCAGGAGTAGCCTACGGAAGGATGGTTTACCGCCATCACTTTCACCTGCTTACCATTACTCAGAAGATAAGCACCCGTAGCAACAGGATAACCATCCACTACGATGTCGTCGCCATCTTGCCAGCCAACATTAGGAAGATTATTCCAAAGCCTCTTGCCTCAGACGATGACATACTCCGGCTGATACTTTTCGATAACCTCAAAGAAAGCCTTGCCAGCCTGGTGATATTGTTCGGCAGTGCCAGCCTCGCGAGGACCACCCATCGCCACTTGCAGATAGTTGAAGAATACCACCGAGTTCCAAATTTTCAGCCTCATCGCTTGCTTGGTTTCCTCTCCCACTAACGAACGCTCAAACTTCAGGAAAGTCCGCATCCAGTTTTGCCGTTCCTTGTTCTCATTGAGATAATCATCAAGCACCTGCTGCGTAAAGTTCATACACTCCCGATGTAGCAGGCAGTCGCCACAATCCGCACAACTCTCATCACAATAATGACTCTCGCCCAATATCATGATTCGCTTGCCGAATATCCCCCCGTTGGCATAATCCTTGCCAACAAAGGGTTGAAAGAAAATGTTGCTATTCATCTTTTAAACTTTATAATGTTCCACACTGCTTATTGTCTCAGGCAACAAAAACCTTTCTATGTCCAAGCCAAAACTAAGGGTCTGATTAGCTATCGCCTTTGTTGTGAGCTCTGTTCCGTTAGTCTCAATCCATGTCACCTTAGCAGAAAGGACATCATTATCATCAAGTTTTGGAGTATGTTCCCCATTACCTAAGGCAAAGTTTAACTTAACCTTATCTCCAACGGTTAGTTTACCAGAGACAACATAACCTATACAAGTAGTACCTAATTCTCTATAGTTTAATGTTGCAACAACTTCTATTGAAAGTGGAGCATTGGAATTATCTACCTGTTCCAACAAAGTTGGCAAAATATTGTGGTCTATGTCTATTGTTGGATTAAAATTGCATAGCTTAGATGTTACTAAAGCCTCCATTTTCTTAACGACTTTGAATTCACTATCATCCTTCAACTGCCACACCTCAGGACTTATCCCTATATCATGCTGAAGTTTATCTATGATTGAGCGATAGTTTATATTTCCTCCTACAGTACAGCTTTTAACTACTCCTAAACAATAAAAGTGGATATTGCACCAAGACTTCTTTTCAAAGTAGTCTTCAATATCGTCATAATCATTATCCATATCGAAATAATCATCTTCATCGTCTTCACCCGTATCTTCATCATCAAGCAAATCTGGTTGATGGTTATAGGTATAAAGAAAATCTTGATAATCTTCTTGCGAGATTCCACATTGTGGAAGCCCACAGCAATCAGATAGCATAGACTTTACAGTCTTATAATCGCTACGTTCCAACCACAGTTTATGGTGAGAATCCTCACTTGGGGCTACTTTTTCCAAATTTCCTAATTCTGCAAGAATGCTATCAACATGAGCGTATGCTTTTGTTATACTATTCTTGTACTTTGCCGCTTCGTCCAAAAGTGAAACCAAAGCCGTAAATAATTGGCAATAATAGTTTATTAGATGGTGAGCATAAAAATCTTTATAGATATAATGCAATGCCTGCTGCTGTTCGTTAGCATCAGCATCGGTAGAAACACCTTCCTCTATCCAGTCCATAGCCGAATATTCTTTGTACATTCCGTCAAGCATCTCAAAGGCTGACGCAAACTCATTCTTTTCCCAAAGTTCTTGAGCTGTCAAGAACTTCTCATTTAAGACATTTATATCTTTCATTGCTAAATAGTTATTTTGTGTTCATACTACCACATTTCGGGCATTTCACAGGATAAGAAGCCTTTTACTGTTTTTTCCAAGAAATTATAGTAACGGGACGATGATTTTTGTAATTTGTCGATGTATTTCATAAGTACTTATGCTTATTTAGTCCAACTTCCTAAATTCAAAATCATTCTGGTTGCAGCATGCTTTTTTGTAGTCGAAGGCGTAGATGCGCATGTAGACTTCTTGAAGTTCTTTGGCACCGTTGTAGAATGGTGTGGTAGTATGCTGCTGAGTAGTTACCGTCACTACCATATCGGGGGTTAGTACGGTGCCGTTGGAACGCTTGATGCGCTTCGGCCTGACTTGAAAAACCTTACTCATAGTCAATTCGTTATATTACTCCAATTAGTTGTGATAAGTTTTACACAACTTATTGGAGTATAATTATTACGCTTTACATTTTATTTCTTCTAACTCTTTTGCGCGTTCTTCAGAAAGTCCTAATGACTTGATTTCTCTATCCAGTAAACGACGTACGCTATTGGGAATAATACCGTTTTCGAACACCTCATCAAGGATTTCCAAATACTCTTGTTCTTCTTTTGTAAAAGAAGTTTGCGAAGCTTTGACTATAGATTCAATTTCTTGGGCACGAGCTTCAGTCAATCCTAATCTTTGGCGCTTGCGGTCCAAAAATCTGCGCATATGTTCATCTATCTCATTACCATCTTCTATGCAGAGCTCAACTTCACTCTTGTATGCCAACTCTTCTTCAGAAAGATCGTCTGTATTCTGTATCATAGAAGCAGACAAAGAGTCCTTTACAATCGTTTCTAATTCTATGGCACGGGCTTCCGACAATCCGCTTTTTTGTCGCTTACGTTCCAGAAACTTACGAGAATGTTCATTTATTTCATTGTCATCTTCTAAACAGAATCTGACTTCTTCCATATATTCCTCTTCTTCTGGTAAATATTCATTCTGTAAAGGAATGTTGGGATGTGCATTGTCTTCAAAATCCTGCAAAGGTTTGAATTGCATATCTATTTCCCACTCCATCTCTTCTGTCTTACTGAATGTCTTATCTTCTTTTTTGTCATATGTGCCACTTGCCTTTATAGACAAATACTCAACAGATCCCTTTATAGACAGCAATTCACTATTTGTAACATTTGTAGTTTCTGTAGAAGATACTCGTTCAATGTATGACAGAATATTACCTGTTAAGCGTTGCTTTACCAATGTTTGCCACGTAGGGTCTGAGTCCAACCAAACCAAGCCCTCTGGACAAAATGGTTTCTCCATAGGAGAATAGCGTTGCACAAGTTCTACACCATCTTTAGTTGAAGACGTTTCAGCTTTATTCAGAACTTTATTGCCGCTTAATCCTATATTTAGATTTTTTATGCCAAGGTTCACGGATATGTCTTTTGCCGAATCATATGTGTTCGATATATCCCTTCCTTTAATTCTTTTGAATTTTATCTCCACTGCGCCAAGACATTGTGCTAGATAACACAACTCACGGACCTTCTCCATGAATAATTGCTCTGTCGCGTTTTCAAACGGAATGTATGTACCCGGCTTTAGGGGATGACCAATATATAGCGTGTTTGGTTGAGGATGCCCTACAGGAAAGTTGATGTAGTCTGGTATTCTGTTCACAGGAAATACCCATTTAATATGGTCTGAGGAGTCCTGGCAGCCAGAAATATGCTTGTCATTGTTCACTGTGAAAATAAACTTTCGTTCATTGTAATCAATGTCCAAGAAAAGCCTTTCGTCTTGCATCAAGTTTTCCATCAGTTGCCCATACTGTTCCTTAGCCTCTTTCTTTAAATCGAAATCGGTAGATTCCATTGCTGCAATAAAACAGTTGCATGCGACACGTGTATTATCGATTTCTTGTTCTATTAATCCTTTTTCTTTGTAGAGTGAGAATCTGTAAGGATCTTTATCATCACACAAGGCTAAAGCTTCGTCATATGCTTCAATGGCATCTTGCATATAAGAGCTTTTGTTAATTGTATCGTTTTCTCCTTTGTCGTGAAGAATATGTGCAAGGTAGGTATAAGACAGACATTGATGATCTGCATCTGAAGCGAAATCTGATATTGCTTGTTTCGCCAACTCTTCAGCTTCGTCATACTGTCCTTCTTCAATATAATCGTTTAGCAAATCAAATACCGTTTTTGTTTCAGTATGACCTGCCGATATCGCCATTTGAGTTAGAGCAGAAGCCAACCGTTGCGCATCGCAAATTAAACTTTGTGATTCTTCTGCGTATTTAAAAAATGCTCCAAGAGGAAGTCTGAAATACTCGTTTTCGTAATTCCAAATAAAGATAGCCATCTCGCGATATTCCACTTTGTTGATGTCGTTGAACTCGATATAATATTTGCTATCTGGCGAATCATTATCTGGAATATAAACGATTTGTTTGTCTGTTATGACCAGACCTTGATTTTTATTGCCCCAGAAAGAAGTGTCTCGTACCCATAGGATCTGTTCGTCTAGCCCTAGGTCAAAATTACTTCTTATAGAACTTTTTATCGTGTCAGAAATGTCAAGCAGCAAACAGTCGGTTCCGTTGTCACGATATTTCATGCCTCTGGCTGTGTCTGTTAAGATGGAAACCGCTGATGCTGGTTTGGGCTTATCTGTGGTAGTCTTTTTCTGTTCTATATCAGGCTCAATCGTACCTTCTTGCACGGCATTGATGATTTTTCTGACACGACTCATTTCTATACCGTATCTCGCACGCAGTTCACCAAGCCTTTGCCATTCAGCATCGGGGATGTCGTTCCCGTATCTATTATAAGCTTTGTAAAACGCCTTTGAATAAGCTTCTTCCGAAAGTGATAATTTCATAATGCCTAATTATATTGTTTTCACAATTATTGATTTGTCTTGTCTCGCTGGATTAGATATTTTGCATATCTCAACTGCTTGTTCTTATGTCTGATTATGGCAATAGTTTCCCATATCATGATGATTAAGCCTATTCCCCAAAGAATTATGGTAAGGAAACCAATAGTATACCAAAATATGACTTTCCATTTGTTTATATCACCAGGGTCATCAACAGGGATTAAGTCTTTGTTCTCTGCATCTACCATACCTTGTTTTGCATTCACTGGCGACAATGACTTTTCCTTAATTTGAAGCTCGGAATCCTTTGCCGATGTCTCAACATTTGCGGTTGTTGTTTCTTCAGCTGGTTTATTGTCAACTACGGTTGTGACAATTGTTTCCTTTTTTTCAATCTTAGATTCATTCTTGATGGAGGTGCTATGAATTTCTGAAGCCTCCATTACGTTTCTTGACTCAGAAAGATTCTCTTTATTTTCAGCAACAGCTACGGTGTTTGCTTTTTCTTCTGTTTTTTCAACTGTAGCCGAAACGCATGCTCCTGCTTTGTCAGAATTGGCCTGATTCTTCACCAATTCAAATATTTCTTGAGAACGTTTAAAACTTATTCCCAACTCTTTTTCAATGACACTCAAATGCATTAAGTCTGCATCTGGTATGTTCTCTCCATATTTATTATAGAGGACTACTATTTTATCATAGTATTGCTTTTCATTTCCTTTAATGTTCATAATATTCCTTATTTTAGTCCAACTTCTTAAATTCAAAATCATTCTGGTTGCAGCAGGCTTTCTTATAATCGAAAGCATAGATGCGCATGTAGGCTTCTTGCACCTCCTTGGCTCCATTATAAAAAGGGGTGGCGGTGTGCTGCATGGTTGTTACTGTCACTACCATTTCGGGAGTGAGGACGGTGCCGTTAGAGCGTTTAAGGCGCTTAGGCTTCACTTGAAATACTCTGCTCATAAGCATTGAGTTTTTAGGTTATCACATATTGCTACTCCTGTTTTTCAACCGAAACAGCAGATCATTTACTTTTTATACTGATATGCAGCTTATCTTACTGCAAAGTTCATGCAAACGAGCGCAATGAAAGCTTGCTTTCAAATTGCCGAGTGCAGCTAATCTTCTGCAAAGATGGGAAATATCTGCGAACCAAACAAGTCCATAATGGTTCACAAGCGAAAAAAGAATGGCGTGAACCCCTTCTTTCTTCACTCTCTTGTAAGTTAGGCTCTGGTAAAACCCGTAGAAAAGAAAATTCGAAAGAGGAATCCACACCATATGATGGTGCAGACTCGCTCAAACAAATTCACGTTCTTTCTACGTTTCAATTTACCTGATTTCAACCTACAGAACTGAATAGCTTGCTCGTGTCCACAAGATTATCTTGCTTCTCTGCATCATAGCGACTTCAAGCGAGGACTTTCACCTGCCCTGTCACTAATCCAATAGAAAATTTAGTAAAAATCTGATGAACCACCAAACTTTTTCACAAGAAATCTCCTGGATTCCTCTTATATTTTACTTTTTAAGGACTCTTATCCCCATTTCTTCCTGCATTCATACCTTAATAAATATAGTTATTGTCATTTCATGCGGCAAAAGTACTATCCGGATGTGACAAAAACTGACATAGCGAGAATAAAATTCACTTATAAAAGATAACAATATGGCAACTATCATTCGTCAGTCCTATATCGACAAGATAGAAAGGTATCTTGGCAAGGAGACCATCATCGTATTGGTAGGTCAACGTCGTGTAGGTAAAAGCTGCATGATGAAGATGATCCGCGACCGTAAAATAAAATTATCCTATCTTTGCAACCGCAAGAGTTGTTTGAACTATTATGAAAAGTAAAGCAGGCAGAAGTAGTCTGACTTTCGCTAAATCGTTACCATAAATAAACTAGTCGAAACAACTACGCTGATTATTAAACTGATACAACTTTTTTGATTATCTTATACAAAGATAGTGCAAACGAGCGCAATGAGAGCTTGCTCTCAAATTGCCGAGTGCAGCCTATCTTATACAAAGATACAACAAAAAGTTGAAAATCAGTAATAATTGAAGCAAAATAGTTGAAAATGACTGAATTATGTCGGTGGATGGGGCTTTCCATAAAGACATCAGAAGACAGAAAAATGCCAGTCTAAGACAGACTTTCGTTACTATAACGTTACTGTTTTTTGATGATAATGAATGGGCGAAAATCACAGAATTAAGAGGCAAAAGTATCTAATAATTAGAAGATTGCCAAGAAAACTCGGAAGATTCTTTTATGCATGATTCTAATGCTTTGATTCGCTTGGATTTGCAAATGGGATAATGACTCTGTACATAGTATTTTTGCAAACAGTTAAAAAAGTAGAAAGTTATGAGCAGATCAACATTCAGAGTATTATTCTATCTGAAGCGTAATGCGCCAAAGAAGAACGGACTGATTCCAGTCATGTGCCGTATTACGGTAAACGGCAAGATTTCACAGTTCAGCTGTAAGTTGGACGTGGATGAGAAAATGTGGAGCGTGGAACTTGGTCGCATGAGTGGACGAAGCATCGTTGCGCAAGAGACCAACCGAAAGCTGGACAAAATTCTTGTCGGCATCAATAAAGCTTATCAAGATGTATGTGATAAGGATAGCTATGTCACAGCAGAGAAAGTGCGTAATTCCTATCTTGGTATGGGGATGAACCACAAGACCCTTCTTGCAGTATTCCGTAAGCACAACGAAGACTATGCCAAGCTTGTTGGCAAGATGAAAAGCCAGCGTAGCTATTGGAAATACAGAGTGGTTTACAAGCATCTGGAGGAGTTTATCAAACAGCGTTATAAGATGGAAGACATTGCGCTTAAAGAACTCACCCCTGCATTCATCACCGATTTCGAAGTTTTCTTGCGAATAGAGAAAGGTCACTGCACCAATACTGTATGGTCGTATATGATGCCTTTCAGAAGCATCATATTTATGGCTATCAACAACGGTTGGCTTGCACGTGATCCATTCTATGCCTATCACATCAGTAAGGAGGAAACAAAGCGAGGTTTCCTGACAATGGAGGAAATAACAAAGTTGATCAACGGACAGTTTACCAAAAAGAAATACGAACTTGTCCGTGACCTATTCGTTTTCTGTTGCTTCACCGGACTGAGTTGGACAGACATGCGCAATCTGACCAAGAGCAATATTCAGACCTCTTTTGATGGACATGTGTGGATTAAGACATCGCGACAAAAGACAGGCGTGGAAAGTGATATTCGGTTACTTGAAGTAGCCAAGCATATCATTGACAAATATGATGGATTGGCAAAAGATGACCGCTTATTGCCTGTTCCTGCTTATAGCGTATGCAAATATGATATAAAGCAAGTTGCCAAACAATGTGGTATAGAGAAGAATGTGTCCTGGCATCTTTCTCGTCATAGCTTTGCTACCTCGGTCTGTCTCTCCAATGGTGTGCCTATTGAAACACTCTCCAAGATGATGGGACACACAAGCATCAGAAGTACGCAAATCTATGCCAAGATAACCGCTCAGAAGTTGAGTGACGATATGGAAAAATTATCACAGCGCATACAATCTGTCGAAAATATCATTTGTCAAACCATCTAATTTAATCAGCAGTATGAAAAGAAACCTTATAAAGGTGAGCGACTACTCCGTTACGCTCACTGGCAATAATATCTGGATGACCTATTGGGAGATAGCAGAAGCATTCAATGTCATCCCTGCTTCGGTGAACAGGACAATAAAAAGAATGTTCAAGGAAAATGTCTTTTCAGAGTGTGAACATAGCAAATATATCCGATTGTCAAACGGCAACCATGCCTATGTTTACAGTCTTGATGTAGTGATAGCCATTTCTTTCAAATACAGAACCCATTATACCGATGTGTTCAGAAAATGGCTGACAGACAAAGTAAAGGAGCAGCATCCTCCAGTATTCATCAGTTTTCAGACAAAAGATCTGTATGGTTGCTGATTGTATACTGACAATAGTATAAATCGAGTAGGAGGAAAAGGAAGCAGTTTTCTTCCTACTTTCGTTTTCCGACCTCTCACACCACCGTACGTGCGGTTCCGCATACGGCGGTTCCTATTTTGGATACCATTCGAGATACGCCTCCATTAAAGTAGCATACCCTGCGGAGCGTAGTTTATTGTTATCTATCGCCCTTTTTAGAATAGGGCTGTCAGCTATTCGCCAATAGCCCTTGCGAGTATTACCCCATTCGTATGCTTGGTATTTATTGATACCACATCTTATGAGGTTTGCCACTTTTGTCTTGACTTTCTTCCAAGCTTTCCATATACACATGCGGATTCTACGCCTTAGCCATTCGTCTGTTACAAGCAAGAGACGCTTCATATTGGCAAGGTGATAATAGCCAACCCAACCTCTTATGTATTCTTTCAGCTTTTGCTTTCTCTTGGCATATCCCCATCCGTTGCTGCGACTTGTCAGTTCTTTCAATTTTGACTTCATCTTGTCCTTGGACTTGGGATGCACCGTGAGTTGGCATTTGCCTTTCATCACATAGAAGGAGTAGCCGAGGTATTTCGCTCCGCGCACATACGACACTACGGTCTTTTCCTTGTTGACTTTGAGATATAGAACATTTTCTATAAATCGGGTTATAGACTCCTTCACTCGCATTGCAGCCCTTTTTGACTTGCAGAATATCATCGAGTCGTCAGCATAACGCACAAAGGGGAGTCCTCTGCGTTCGAGTTCTTTATCCAATTCGTTGAGCATGATGTTACTCAACAACGGACTTAGCGGTCCTCCTTGGGGAGTTCCTTCCTCGCTCGCTTCAAACAATCCTTTGTTCATTACACCACTTCGGAGATATTTGTGTATAAGGCTGACTACTCTGCCGTCTTTTATCGTACGGCTGAGGATTTCTATGAGCTTGCTATGGCTCACGGTGTCGAAGAAGCGTTCAAGGTCGAGGTCTACTACATAGGTGTAGCCTTCGTTGATTATCCTTTGCGCTCCTCGTAGTGCGTCATGGCATCCTCTTCTCGGTCGGAAGCCGTAGCTCGTCTTGGAGAATTGGTTCTCATAGATGGGAGTCAATACTTGGTTTATGGCTTGTTGCACCAGGCGGTCTACTACCGTAGGTATTCCCAACAGGCGCATCTTGCCATTGTCTTTGGGGATTTCTACCCTTTTCACTGGGTTCGGACGGTAAGAGCCGTCCATCAAGGAACGGATGAGTTCATCCTTGTTGGTCAATAGCCATGGGAGCAGCTGCTCGCACGACATCTTGTCGATACCACCACAGCCCTTGTTTCTCATCACTGCCTTGTAGGCTCGGTTGAGATTTGCAGGACTAAGGATTTGCTCGAAAAGGTGTTCCTTGTCGAATGGTACTTCCACGATGTTGTATTCACACATCCACATAAAGGTCTGCACTCCCCCATACCATTCGGTTTCCGACCTATCTCTTTGGGGGCAGCCATTAACTTGGGATAATGTTTTCTGCATTCTTTCCTTCATGAGGTATGTTTCTATTACTATCGTTTAATTGTTAGGTTCAGCCGCGTTATCGACTATTGCACTACTATGGCGTCTGCTGACTTCTCACGGCAAGCTTTACTCCACTTCATTCGTAAAAGCAACTATTTGAAGCGTCCGTGAGACCTCCTCGGATAAGAGAATTGTCTTTCCATCTTATACCCACTTCATTTACACCGACCGTTCCGAATAGCTATCGGGCTTTGGTTTGTATAGCAACCTTACCCACGGTCATATGCCTTGTATGAAGTTTCTGTTCGTTAGGTCAGATGTTTGCCGCCGGCTTCTTTCAGATTTCAACTCACGATGAACACCCTTGCCCTTGGCTATGTAATTCCCGCTATTAGGGCTTACTCGGGACTTGCACCCGTTAGACAATGCTCATGCCGAGCATACTATCGAAAAAACGTGAATAGACTTAATTGTCTGTCCACGTTTTTTTGATTCCTGTGTACTATTTCTTTTTCAGTACATACAATTTTGCAGTCTCACCTTCAGGTTCTACACCCATAGAATCTGTCATAATGATGCTGTTGGCATTCTTAACCTTATAAAAGGTCTGTTCACCTGTTGAAGGACGAACAAGCATAAGGACTTTACCGTCAAGCACTTTAAAAATGCCGCTTGCTTCATCGTGACCATCTTTCTTGTCGATATAGTCCTGCTTCAACAGATAGGTGCTATCAGTATTGATAGTGAGCACTGTCTTTATACCCGGGCAATCTGCTGCCGGGAGAGTTCCCTCATACGTTCCTGCAACAGACGTCAAATCCACATTGTCCTTATTAGAAGCGGTGGTGTCAACTACATTTGCAGAATCATTGTCTGCAGCATTTGGCGTAGTCTTCTTTCCTGTGCAGGAAGCCAGAATTGCCAGAGAACTTATCGCCAAAACAATCAGTTTCGTTTTCATACTTTCCTTTTAAGTTATAATAATCAATTACCTATTGGCGGAACTATCCGCTAAGACGGTGCAAAAGTAAATAAAAAGAATGAAAATGTATAATTATACTAAGAAAAACAACGTAAAAGATACGCAAATTAGCTTATATGTACGACGTACAGATCGTTTTTAAAGTAATAAAAGTTGTTATAAAATGAGCAGAAATTCGTAATTGCGAAGCTATGAGTGTATCTTTGTCAACTAAAAACAATATAAATTGGCAATATGTAATAGTAATATCAAAAGATAATAGCAATATGGAACGCAAAAAACAGACCGGGCATATCTGCCGATGGATGGCTTTAGGCATAATGATAGCCACCATTGTTGTAGGATGTACCATTGGAATCGGCCTATTTGAATGGCGCGACAGAAGTAGTATGGAGAATAGAAATGCAGAACTGCATCTTTGGCGAAAAAGCATGTATGATTTGAACATACATGTCACCAAACTGGCCCTGCTCGGTGAAACGGCTGCCGACTGGGATTCAACAGCAGCGAACGAATACCACAGGCTTAGTGCGGATGTTAGTAGCCGCCTTCAGAATATAGCCGGTCTTTGTACCAATGAAGATATACGTTCGGTTCAGGAATTGTTGAAAGAAAAAGAAAGGCTTCTGCTTGCCATGAGAAATGCGATACACGAGTGTAACGATATTCATTCAAGGTTTACAACAGAAGTTCCTAAGATTGTTGAAAAGAGCAAGTTTGAAAGCAGAAGAGTCGTCTCATCAGCGCAAGAAGCGCAGAAGAAAAAGAAAAAAGGCTTTTTCAGTCGTCTGTTCGGTAAGAAGTCCGAGAAGACAGACTCCTCCAAAGTCATGCTGAGACATAGCGAAACGGCAAGGATGTTGACAACGCTGCACAACGACTTGTTGACAAGACACCAGCAGCAGAGCAGCAAGGTAAGTGGCATACTCGACAGTCTCAGAATCAGAAATGAGGTCATCAATAAGCATTTGCAGAATGTGATAACCGTTGTTGACGCAAAAGTGAATAGTGGTATTGCCAAGCGTGAGCAGCAGATTAAGGATATTGAAAACAGAAATCCTTATTATTATATATGTATGCTCAGCTCACTTATACCAGTGTTTATCATCATGTTCGTTCTTGTAAAGAAATTCGCAGCAAGAATGCGTAAAAGCCAAGCTGACATGGAACTGCTTATTGCGGAATTGCAAGAAGCAAACCGACAGAACCAGGAACTGCTGAGTAGTCGTAGAAAGACGCTTCTGACCATTGTTCATGAATTAAGAAGTCCATTGTCTGCTATATCAAGCGAGTCCGCACAAATGCTTCACGAGAGAGACCATATTTCTTGCGAAAGAATGACAGGCATATATCAGTCCTCCAAGATGATGTCTGAAATGATAGATGGTCTGTTGACATTTTATCGTTTGGACAGCGGAAAGGAAACGCTTTTCAAGAAGCCTGTAAATTTGAAAAGTATTTCAGAAATGCTGCGGTTGGAGTATTCTGCACAAGCTACGCAGGCTGGTCTGACTCTTACGGTGCATGACCATGCGGAAGGAGTAGTGATAGCTGACAAGTTGAAATTATTGAGAATCGGACGAAACCTGCTGTCGAATGCCATCAAATACTCATCGTCAGGAGATGTCTTACTGATAACCGAGTATATCAATGGAATATACACCATGTCTGTACATGACAACGGTACTGGCATGAGTAGAGAACAAACAGCTGAAATCTTCAAGGCATTTCACCGTCTTGGCAATGCTGCGACTAAGGACGGGTTCGGGCTTGGTCTGTCTATCGTTGACAGCATTGTGAAACTGATGAAAGGTACCGTATTCGTAGAGAGTGAAAAAGGAAAAGGCAGCATTTTCACAGTGAAGCTGCCAATGGAAAGAGCAGACTCTCCGCAGAATGTGACAGACTGCTATCAAGGTATCGAGACTGCATCCAATTACAGGATCATAGCCATTGATGACAGCGAGGCACAGCTTGAAATCATACATGAGGCTTTTTCTGTTGCCGGAATGTCTTGCGATACCTGCCGGAATGTGAACGATCTGATGCTGAAAATGCGTGAGAATGAATACGACTTGTTAATTACAGACCTGAAGATGCCGGAATACGACGGATATGCTGTTTTGGAACTTTTGAGAGCCTCCAATATCAGAAATTCACGATCCATCCCCGTATTGATACTGACAGCGTCCGACAACATCACCGAAGAGGAATTCATATCGGCAGGATTCTGCGGCTGCGTATTCAAGCCTGTATCCTTTAAGGAACTCCGTGAGAAGGTTGAAGGATATATAGAAACCGTAACAAAAGAGCATAAGATGGATTTTTCAAGGTTGATGGCATACGGAAATAAGAATAAGCTGCTCGAGACAATTGTCGGTGAGACGAAGGAAGAACTTGTAAGCATAAAGGCAACGGCTTCCATAGGAGACAGGGTGAAAATGCAGAATATAGTACATCACCTGTACAGCTCGTGGAGCATTATCTGTGCAGACGGACCGCTGCGGGAACTCGGCAGACTCTTGAAGAATACATCTGCTACGGATGAAGAAATAAACATGGCAGTTTATGTTTTAATCAGACAGGCAGAGACCATTATCAATGAGGCAACAACACAACTTGAAAATAACGTTTGATATGGCAAAAGATACGATATTAGTGATTGATGACAACAGAACATTCTGCAACTATCTGTGCAGCATCCTTGAATCAAAAGGCTTCCATACCAGGAATGCTTACAGCTTCAAGAATGCCGTTGAACTTGTTCGAAATGCGCATGTAGAAGATGTTGTCTTATGTGATTTGCAGCTTGGAGACAATAAGACGGGTAATGACTTGCTCAAGTGGATGAATGACAATGACATCCGCAATCCGTTTATCATTATGACCCAGTACGACCAGGCTGTCACAGCAGTAGAGGCAATGAAACTTGGGGCGGTGAATTATATCCCGAAGGAGTTGCTGTTCGATAAACTGTATCCACAGATAGAGGAAATAATCCGTCACCGAGAGCTGCGGAAAAAGAATATCGGAAACATACAGGAAAGGAAGAGCAAAGCTTTTCAGGAAGTTTATCGCCGCGTATTTCTTTGTGCTCCAATAGACATTTCCGTGCTTATTCTTGGTGCCAATGGAACCGGAAAGGAACATGTGGCACACAGCATCTGGGCAAAGAGCAACCGATCAAATAAGCCATATATCCGTGTGGACTGTGGTATATTGAGCAAGGAACTTGCCGCGTCTGAATTGTTCGGATACAGAAAAGGAGCATTCACGGGTGCTGAATGTGACAAGGACGGATATTTCGGTGCGGCAAGCGGCGGTACACTCTTTCTTGACGAAGTTGGCAACTTGCCAATCGAGGTACAGCAGATGCTTCTGCGTGTCCTGACGACGAAAACATATTCTCCTGTGGGAAGTACGGAAGAAAAGATAGCCGATGTAAGAGTAATAGCCGCTACCAACGAGAATTTGGAGGATGCAATCAAGGAGAAACGTTTCCGCCAAGATCTGTATTATCGTCTTTGTGAGTTTACTATTCAATTGCCAGAACTCGAATCATGTAAGGATGACATTCTCCCATTGGCTTCTGCGTTCATGGAAGAAGCCAATGAGCGGATGAACAAGCATGTTACGGCTATAACAGATGAAGCCCAGAAAGTCATGCTGACATATTCATGGCCTGGTAATGTCAGAGAATTGAAACATGTGGTTCAGCAAGCCGTACTGTTATCTGCAAATGATACAATCACAGAAGACACTTTGATGTTGAGCAAAGGATGCTGCCATCCTGCAACTAATTTGAAGGAGAAAAAAGACGGTATAGAGAAGGAGCACTATGAAAAGGTATTGGAGGTGTTCGGAGGCAATGTCACATCTACAGCAAAGTCAATGGGGATAAGCCGTTCTACGATGTACCGGAAGATGAAGAATCATGGCATAAAGCATATAAGAAAGTTAAAGTAGTGACGGATAAGTGTTTCAGAGATGATACTGTTGTTTCATTTTTGAAACACTTTTTCTGTAAGCTTCGCTGCGTAATAAGCTTCTAATCGCGATGTTATATACTGATAATCATATGGTTACTCAAATTCGTTATTATTTGAAACCTTTCTCTGGCATGGATTTAGTACAAAACTAAGTGTGTACACGCATCATTTAGTGTTGAACCCTTTAATATTTAGCGATATGAAGCATCATATATTGACAGAAACAAAGTTCTTCAAACTCTTGAATGGTATGGACAATATAGACCCAACCCAATTGCAGGTAGAATACCACATCTTTATCGGTCGTGTGATAGACCTTAGCCGCCAGGCTCATGAGCAGCACGAGGCTATGCAATCTCTCGTATTTGCCGAAACCGAATTGCAGTATCATCCACTGTTGCATTTGGGTACTGAGCATATTCCCTGCATGTATGTGAAGAAAGCCTTGTCGTTTATCCGAAAGATGGTGCAGCATGCCAAGTCGGGGATATCCAATATGCTTTCCGCCCCAGTAGCTACGAATGCCATAGGCAAGGAAAAGTCAAATGAAGTCACCCCAATCCGTTGGACTGGCAAAGCTTCCGACCTTGTTGAACTCATTTATGGTATAGACGAACTGGGCTGTGTCAACGATGGCGAGATACCTTTGAAGGAAGTAGCCGCATATTTCTACAAGATGCTTGGAGTAAATGCAAAGGAGTGCTACCACATCTATGCGGATATGAAGATGCGCAAGAACGAAAGTAGGACTTACTTCCTTGACAGAATGCAGGAAAGAGTAAACCGAAGAATGGAGCAAGATGAAGAAAGAGAGAGGATGAGGAGATGAAATTCTGTTTACGACGACTCAGAAGAACGGCTCTATTTCTCTGTAGTCAGCACTGGACTATAAAACGTCGAATGGCGAAGTCGCGGAATGTGAAACCTTCGATGCCGTCATGGCAATGGCTGGACCTTACTTTTCTTACCCCATTACATCAAGATGGAATATTGGAAGCAATCTATTGGCCGGATATATCGTCTATCCAAAGCTTTCTCTCTCAGGAGGCAATGTCGTTCCCAAGAATTGTGGCGTCTGTTTCGGAAGTGGAATTTCTTTCTCCTACAAAGCTAAGGAAAACTATGGCATCCGTTTCTTCCTTGATTACAATCTCCAGCCTTCTCACAGCAAAAAAAGCGGTGAATGGATGAATACACTTGCCGTAGGAACAACTTTCGGAGTTAATTTATAGATTTATTGGGGATAAACTGCTTATTTATGCCGACTCTGTACATATAAGCAAATTATATAGTGAAAAAGAATAAAAAGATTTGGTTTTGCCACAAATTTATTGTATTTTTGTGGCAAAACAATGAATGGATATGGCAGAGAAGAGTGCTTACAATGAAATAAAAAGGAAAGTAAAATCTTCCAAACGGGGAACGTTGTTCTTTCCAGACTTATTTGCCCATACAGCTTCATCTGACGCTGTAAGGTCTGCCTTGGTTCGTCTATGCAAAGGCAGAGACATCATACGGGTAGCCCAAGGAATCTATTGCTATCCAAAAATTGATGAAAAATGTGAAAGTGGATTTATCACGCCATCTGTGGAAGAAATAGCAGAAGGTATTGCAAATCGTGACAAGGTAAGAATAGCCCCGACTGGTGCTTATGCCATGATTCTATTAGGATTATCCTTACAGATGCCATCAGATATTGTCTTTGTTACCGATGGTTCCTCCCGCAAGGTATCATTGGGTAAGGGCAAAAGCATTATGTTCAAGCATACCTCTGAAATGCGGACATTTGCCTATCGTTCTAGACTTATGTTACTTATCGTAATGGCGCTGAGAGAAATCGGTGAAAGAAACGTAACAGAACAACAGATGAATATCATCAAATGTCATTTGAAAAAAGTTCCAACAAACGATTTTCAGAAAGACATCTTGTTGGCTCCCATCTGGGTTCGTAAAAAAATGCAGACACAATGAATTATCAAGATATAGAAAGAATAGCAGAATTTGAGGAAGGCACCAACTTGGAGTTCAAGGAATCGACGGGACAGTTAGACCGCTCGATGGAAACGTTGTGCGCTTTTCTCAATGGTGATGGTGGCAATATACTTTATGGTATCAAAGACAATGGCAAAATTATAGGTCAGGAGGTCTCTGACAGTACCAAACGTTCCATTGCAGAGGCTGTCAATAGAATTGAGCCTTTCGTGGAGTTGGAGATAGCGTATGTGCCTATTCCTGAAACCAATAAGTATGTGATATGCATTCATGCTGAATGTACACGATATATGCGTCCGGTCACCTACAAAGGAAGAGCGTATATGCGTATTGAAAGTACCACTACCTTCATGCCGCAAGAACGATATAACCATCTCTTAATGGAAAGAGGCGGCAAATATGGGTGGGAGGCAATGATTAACTCCGATTTGGAGATAAGTGACTTGGATGAAAATGCCATTCTCGGTGCTGTCCGTGAGGGAATACGAAACGGAAGACTTCCTGAAACAACTATTCGCGAGGAGATACCTGTAATCTTGAAAAAGTTCGGTTTGTTCCATGATGGTAAACTGAACAATGCAGCCGCCGTGTTGTTTGGCAAGGATTTGTATGGATACCCACAATGTCTTGTGCGTATGGCTCGTTTCAAAGGAACAACAAAAGAAGAGTTTATAGACAACCAACGTGCGGAAGGTAACATTTACGAATTGCTTGATGCCTCAATGGCATTTTTCTTTAAGCATCTCTCACTGTCTGGTAAGATAAACGGTCTTTATCGTGAGGAAGAGTTGAGCATTCCGTACAAGGCTTTAAGAGAGAGCTGCATCAACTCACTTTGCCATCGCTCGTATCATCAACCGGGTAGCTCTGTAAGCATCGCTATCTACGATGACCGTGTTGAAATACGAAATACAGGAACTTTTCCTGCCGACTTGCCTATCGAACGTCTTATGCAGGAACATGACTCCAAGCCACAGAATCCCATTATCGCTAACGTACTTTATAAGAGCAAGATATTGGAGAGTTGGGGACGTGGAATAGGTACAATGGTTGATGAATGCAAACGTGTAGGCTTGCCTGCTCCAGAATTCAATACTGATGGTAATTTTGTGTGGGTCGTATTTAAGTATAATAGAAGCAGTGTGGTAAACACCCAACAAGCTACCCAACAAGCTACCCAACAAGCTACCCAACAAGCTACAAAATTTGTTCAGGAGCTGATTTCTGTTGTAAATACCAATGAATATTCAGTAAAAGAAATCATGTCTCTCTTAAAATTGAAGGATAGGGTTAATTTCTTGAAAACTTACCTTACCCCTGCTTTGGAAGAAGGTCTAATTTCAATGAAATACCCTAAAAATCCAAAGCATCCGGGACAAAAATATATGCTTACAGAAAAAGGCAAGGCATTATTAAAATAGAAAGACGACAAAGGCAGTGGTGATTTGTTCCACTGCCTTTGTCGTTTCTATTTCTGTATCAAGTGCTTCAAATTCTCGTCAGCAGCGATACGATCCAGTTCATCCTTGACAATCTGTTTGACGTCCTCCTTTATCTGATTGTAGTTGTCCTGAATAGCTTGCTTCATGCAGTCGTTGCCATCGGCATCCTTGAAGTCGTTGATGATGGGGATAGGCTGATAATGGCTTTCCTCTCGCTTTACCTTGTCGGTGTCAACGACAATCTCGGCATGGAAGATCTTCTGCTCTATGCGCTCGGTGAAGTTGTCGGAAACAGAGCCGACAAACATACCTTGGGTAAGACCACTAATCTTGCTTGGCGGAATGAGACTGTCCATCTGGGTATTGATGGATGTAGAGACATCCTGACGGTTGATGGAAATAGACTGGCGCTTTTGGAGCACCTTGCCGAAACGCTCGGATAAAGTCTTGGCGGTCTCGCCAACAACCTGTCCGCTGAAGATATTACCAACGGTATTGATAACCACCTTTGCCTCCTTATCCCCATAATCACGGACCAACTGTGAGAAGTCCTGAAAGCCCAAGCAGACGGCAACCTTGTTGCTTCTTGCCGTAGCAATCAGATTATCCAAGCCTTTGAAATAGATGGTCGGCAACTCGTCAATGATAACGGATGATTTGAGTTGTCCCTTCTTGTTGATGAGTTTCACGATGCGGCTATTGTACAAGCCGAGTGCAGCACCATAAATGTTCTGACGGTCGGGATTGTTGCCGACACATAGAATCTTCGGTTCTTCGGGATTGTTGATGTCGAGTGTAAACTCGCTTGCGGACATTACCCAGTAGAGTTGTGGTGAGATCATTCGTGACAACGGAATCTTTGCACTGGCAATCTGACCCGCCAACTGCTCCATCGCTCCACCTTGCCATGCATCCATGAATGGAGAAAGATAGTTTTCCAATTCGGGATAACTCGTTAGTATCGGAAAAACATCCTCGTATCTGCGGTTGAGCAATTCTATGGCATGAGGAAAGGTACAATACTTTCCATGATGGTGTATGCACTCTCATAAGCATCGGAAATGTCACTCAAAAAAATTGCAGCGATGTAAGAACCGTACATGAGAGTTTCCCCTCATACGGCTCAAGCAAACTATGGCTTGCTTTTATATAGCAAATTCGCATAGTCAGAAAGTTATTTACTTCTTTTCTTATACACATAACTACGATAACATTTATCATGTACCAATAATCGGGTCTTATTATCTTCTGTAAACATCGTGCGCCCAGGAGTCTGCTTTGTTATCGGTTGACCACATAACGGAGATTTCCTTTCTTGTTTTTCCCATATGTAGATGAGAGATTTCCGTCCCTTTAGACTGAATTTCATTTTGGTTACAGCCCTCTGTTCGGTATAGTCATCCCATGCTGGGTCAAATGGATTATAAGCAGCTTTGAGTTGTGGATATTTCTTAATTTTGATGTCAGTAAGTGATACAAGAGAATGGTAGAAATTACCGTTCTTTCTACTTACTTCCGTGGAGAAAATCCAATCTCTGTTTCCCATCTTATGGAAATATCTGTTTTTAATCCATGCAAGCCCCTTGTTGTGATGTCTGCGCAAACACCATCTCCAAATCTTTTGGAAAATAGCATTGTCCGTCTTTCTGAATGTTTCAGTAGCGGCACAGAATTGATAATAATTTCCCCACCCTTTAATGATAGGATTGAGCGTGAAGATAAGGTCGCCTTGGGTTGCGGACGAGTTTTTCTTTATCACATCCTTAATCTTTGCGGTAAATTTCTTCACTCTGTCCTTTGATGGTTTCGTGAGCAGTGTTCCATTATATTTCCTGACATTAAATCCGAGAAAATCAAATCCATTGTCAATGTGTGTAACGAGAGTTTTCTCTTCGGATAGTGTTAGTCCTCTTTCTGCCAAGAAATTCGCAATAAGTGGCTTAACTTCTTCTCTCTGAGAATGTCCTCGCTATCACCTGTGATAATGAAATCATCAGCATATCTTACAAGATTTATTTTGTGACGAATTTCCTTTCCATTCTTAGTTGTTATAGGGAAATTCTTTGCGAGTAAATCTTGTATTCCATCAAGTGCCATGTTTGCCAAGATAGGAGAGATTATGCCACCTTGCGGTGTACCCTCTTCTGTTGGGAAAAGTTCATCTTTGAAGATAAAACCACATTTCAGCCATTTCTTCAGCATGGTCTTGTCCATAGGGATATTTTCCAATAACCATTCGTGGCTTATGTGGTCAAAGCATCCTTTGATGTCACCCTCCAATACCCATTCAGGAGAAAATCTCCTTGAAAGTAGTGTATGAATTCTTATCATAGCGTCCGCAGTGCTTCTTCCTTTTCTAAATCCATAGGAGAAATTGTCTCTTTTTTGTTTCTGCAACTGGCTCAAGTGCCATGGCATAAAGAGCCTGCATAGCTCGGTCTTTCATTGTGGGTATTCCTAAAGGGCGGAGTTTTCCATTACTTTTCTTGATATGAACACGTTTTAAAGGTTGAGGTTTATACCCTCTTTTTTTCGTAGTGTGTCAATGGCTTTATACTTCGACATGTCTGTTGTCCAAAGGACTTTATCCACTCCCGAAGTGTTCTTGCCTTGATTGGAAGTCACACGTTTTACTGCTAATGCCTTAGCGTAAAACGAGTGGGTAAGTGTCCATTGCAATGCTTTTACCTTGTTCCACTTACCTTCTTTCTGCGCTTTTACAATGCGAACTTGTAGCTTCTTAACAGCAGCTTCGGCTCTGTTCCAGTCAATGGAAGTCCAGCCCCCACTATTGTCAGTAGGCGCACACGATGTTTTTATGTTACGTTCGTTCATTTGCATTCCTTCTTTGAGAAGTTCTAAAAGTTATTGTAAAAGTGTTACCTAACGTGGAAGTCTGCCCACTTTCGTGTCGGATGATATTATTCATGCCATCACGTGACCTGTAACTCAATCCGTATCTGTCTCATTACAAGACAGCATTCGCTTTTTCCACAATCTTCTACCCACATATCATTCTGCTTTCCTTGCGGTTGGCTTACCTATTTGGTTAATAGGAAACATATGGGCTTACCTAGTTTTACATGAGTGCCATGAAAGGGTTAGGTTCTGTCTCTCCGTTTATGGTTCCGATGTTCGTGTATCCTCAAAGTTCACAAGGATAGCCAACCACTTTACCTTTTTGGTTCAAGCCTTATAGTGTCTTTAGCTTGTTCGACTTAACGACGTTTATCAACAGTTCGCTATCGCTAACCATACCTTTCAGCCAAGCTCCCCAACCGCCTAACACTGGCAGTTATTGAAATCCCCTCACGGTTCTTTCTGCGTCTTGCGACAGGGCTACCTTGTCTGGGCAGCTTAACACAATCCCTTAAAGACTGCATTTGCCCATAGGCTACTACAGTCACACAAACTTGAAATCATAGATATACATTGAATACCCCTTCTCTATCTGCTGTTTGATGTAGTTGTTCACTACAGCAAAAGACTTGCCACTACCCGGTGTACCTAATACGATGGTCGCTCGGAACGGATTGACCACGTTGATCCATCCTCTCTGCCATTTCTTCTTGTAGTAGAAGCGAGTGGGCAGATTGACAGAATACTCGTTCTCCATGAGTTTGGTCTCCTGCATGAAACTCTCGTTCTCATTATTGAAGACATCTTCCATGAGGTTGTGTTTCAAGAGCCTGCTCATCCAGAGTCCGCCCATCAACAGGCAGATATAACCCGCTGTCATTGTAAATATGTACAGCGTGGCATTGCCCAAATGAGATATAGGCAACAATAATATCCACCAGTTGAGGAAGAATAGGCAGAAGCCCACGATAAGAACCGTCCAAATCCTGTTCCAACTCATTTTTTCTGCTTTCACGCCTTTGGTTCCCAGACATGAGAGTGCCAGGAGCAGAAGCGAAAACAGCTTGGTATAGAGAATGGAATGGAATAAACCGCCTGTACGGTTGAAGTTGATCAGGATTCTGTCAACCACCCCGATTGTCACTCCCCAAATGTGCATTGCCTCGTAGCAATACCAATATACATTCATGATAGCAAGTATAATACTCACGGCACGGAGAATATCCATTATTTTTCCCAGTGCTCTCAAATCGTCTTCTTGTGCCATTGTTTTTCTGTTTTGAAGTTATACCTTGATAATACGATTAAAGGTTTCTCCCTTTTCGCTTCTTTTTCTTTCTGCGTAACTCTCTATCGAATGCTACTTCCTGTGCCTCGTTGGAAGAACCATTCCCTGCCATAAGTCCAAGACCGCTGCCGTACTCATCGAACAAACCAGAACCTTGAAGTTCCTGCTCCAAGCCAGAGTCTTCTTCTTTTGTAATGGTAAGCGGTATCGGCTGCTCATTCTCGTAAGGCAAGGTGAAGTGCTCCTGCAAGGCATTGGCAGAAAGATTCGTTCCAAGCCTTGAACCATTGAAAACGCTTTGAGTGCGGTGGTCAATGAATGTTGCTCCGTAGATACGGCCGTCAGCTGTATGGCGGAAAACAACATCAATGCCCTTTGCTTTCAGCAGTTCAACGAACTTATCCTTATGGTACGTCTGCTTCAAGACTGCTTCCACGCTATGACGGGTCATCTCGGAGAGTTTCTTTTCCTCCTTGAACTTCTTGGTAGAATAAGCGAACCGTTTTTCTATTGCCTCCACACCGACAGATTTGTCAATCTTGGAAGCCTTGAAAGGATTTCCAACTTTGTTGCCCTGTCCGTCCGTGGCAAAATAGACAAAACCTTGATACTCACGACCGCCAACCTCGCCTCTGACTTCCTCCAAGGATATATTATATAAGGAGAGAAGTGCACGGTATTCGCCTAAGGACTGGAACCTGTAGGTGGCGCAGAGAGATTTTACGGTGTTGGCAACCTGCTTCTTCACATTGCCTTGGCTTGCATCCACCTTACGAAGTGGATTGTCGAATCGATGTTGCTTGCGGTCTGCCTTGTTGAGATTGTACTTCATCTCCAAGTCACGAGTGATAGCCTTGCTCTTATGATAGTTGTATCGGCTATCCAAGCACTTGCCGTTTTCATCCACTCGGATGGTCACGATGTGCATGTGATGACGGTCGATGTCCTCATGCTTGTAAACCATGTATGGCTGGTTGCCATATCCCATGCGTTCCAAGTATTCCCGTGCGATGTTCTCCATCTCCATATCCGTCAGCACATCATCGGGATGCGGATTCAAGGATATATGCACGACAGGCTTTTCCGTTCTGATGTGCGGAGAAAGGTATCGCTGGAAATCACGTAAGGCATAGGCGATGCTCGTCTTTCCCGAACAATCATCGAAGATCTTGTTCGTTGCCAAGAGCTTTCCCTCTTCCTTGTTAATCTTCTCACCATTGTATGCCAATGCGCCATACAATGAACTTCCGAAACTTATCTTTGCGACCATCTTTCCTCAAACTTACGGGTTAGTTCAACAATCTCACGGGTAAGAGAGACCAGTTCCCTGGTGCAGTTCTCCAGCTTATAGAGCAAAGCCATCGCCTTTTTCTCTGAGAAATGACAACGGAGTTCCTTGACAACCTGGTTGTAGTTGTTGCCAATCATTCGGTACTGCGAGTGAAAAGAAGAAAGCTTGGTGTAGTATTCCACCAGTGTCTTGTCCTCTCGCAACACCTTGAACGGCTCGCCAAAGATGCGTGCCTTGGCAAAGACAGCCTTTGCCTTCACATCAGTCTGCTCATACATGACGAGGAATTTCATCCACTCGTCATCGTCGAACCGAAGCATCACATGGTGCGACTTCGGGTTCAGCTTGGGGATTCGTCCCCCTCGTTTTCTTCCTGTGTTCATATTAAAATGGATTAAGTGGTACATGCGGCAATAATGGAATTGCACAAACTATCGTCAGATTGGAACATGGGGAGCCCGACTTCGGAGAGGCTACCAACCCGGCAGGGCAAGGTCTTTGGAGAGTAACTCCAAAGGTTTTGAGTAACTCAAAACATACCTTGCTATGTCTTTGAGGACATAAAAATCCGCTTAGGGTGGATTGAAGTTAGCCTTCGTAAGAAGCTGTTCCCATCCCGAATGGAAGCTGTTCGGGAAATCCAGTCCTTTGCGGAACATCAAGCCTTGTTCTTCTCGGAACGATATGGATGCGCTATCCATTGTTTTGCCTTTCGGGTGCAAAATTACAGCAATAAAGTGTTGGAAATGAACGTTTTCGAGTGCCACGGACGACACTTCAGTGCCACGGACTGCCACTTGATTTGAAAACCATTGTTTTTCGGATTTTTCGTTGTTATTTTGCAGCGTGATTCAGATGAATCGGTGTTCATTGGGATGCTTAATTTACTGTATGGAAGACTATGCGGAGGAACATTTGGATGTTCGGAGAGACACGCAATAACAACCGCACAGAACCACTTGAATAATTCATAGGATGAACAAGTATTTGAATATTCATTTGAACACTTATGTGAACAACAATACGTTCAAACGCTTAAACGGAGAGGTGGACGTTCAGAACGGCAACCAACCCAACAAAACAATGTATAATAATCCAAATAGGAAAAAAATGGAAAAGACAAAGTATGTGGCATTCTCCACCCAAAAAGGAGGCGCAGGCAAGACGACGCTCACGGTGCTTGTGGCAAGTTACCTGCATTACGTGAAGGGATTCAATGTGGCAATCATTGATTGCGACCACCCTCAGTACAGCATCAGCGGCATCCGTAGCCGTGATGCAGAAGCGTCCGTCAAGGACGCACATTACAAGAAGATGGCTTATGAGCAGATCAAGAAGTTGAACAAAAAGCCGTATCCTGTAACAAAAAGCAAGGCAGAGGATGCCTTGGAGGTTGCCGAGAAGATGAAGGTAAAGCACCCTACATTGGACTTCATCTTCTTTGATTTGCCAGGAACCGCAAACAACAACGATGTGATTTGCTTGGTTTCCAAGATGAATCATATCTTCACGCCGTTTATAGCAGACCGTGTGGTATTGACAAGTTCCATCGGATATGCCAAGACTATCAATGAGGCGTTCATCACCATCGGAAAGGGCAACGTCAAGAGTATTCATCTTGTCTGGAACATGGTGGATGGTCGTGAAAAGACGGAACTGTATGATACCTACGAAAAGGTATTCGCAGAGCATGCACTTTCTGTATTGAAGACATTTTTGCCAGACAGCAAGCGTTTCCGCAAGGAGACAGCCAATGAGAGAAAAGCGGTATTTCGCTCTACAGTGTTTCCCGCAGACAAGAGCCTTGTAAGAGGAAGTAATCTTGACAAGTTGGTGGACGAAGTATTAACAATCATCAAAACATAAGTAACATGGCAAAAAAGACAAAAGCAGAGGAAGAGTATGCCGACCTTGTCATACAGTCCTTGGTTCAAGAAGACTACAGCGTTTCAAAGCCTGTTGAAAGTGCTGCTACATCCAATGAGTCGCAAGACATGGAAGACAAAGGTGATGCACAAGAAGCAGATGGCGCAAAAGTGGATAAAAAATCTACCTCCACAGAAAAGAATGTGGCGATAGCAACTCCACAAGTTCCACAAAATAGAAAGAACAAGACGAAGGATATTGCAGTAAACAAGGAAGGCATTGTGAAACGTGACTATGAGGAATCCTTTATGCGAGAGTCGGGAATGACGGCACGCAAAGGAAAGCAAGTCTGCATCCGCAGTAACTTCCATGACCGCATCATGAAGTTGATACAAGTCATCGGCAAGAACGAGGTGACGATAGCCAGCTACATCGACAATGTGTTGGCATCTCATTTCGAGGACTATCAAGAGGATATTGCCGAGTCTTTCGGCAAGCATATCAAGACATTTACTAACATATAAAAATAAGAGACATGAAACAGACAAAGAAGAATTATGGTAAAAAGCCAACGACAACAGTAAGCAAGCAGTCCACTAATGGAAACAAGGGAAATGCACTCCGTAACAGATACACGGAGAAGTTCATACGTCCTACCGAGTTTCCTGCTCGTTCTGGAAGAATGACCTATATTCGCAAGGACTATCATCATATTATTGCGAATATGATACCTCTCATCAGTGATGGAACCGTGTCCATATCAAGCTACATTGACCATGTTCTGACGGAACACTTCAAGCAATATGGCACAGTGATAGACGAGATGTATTTGGAAAAGCAGCGAACATCTACGAGCGTTAGTGCTTTTGTGGGTAAATAACCTATCGAAGTGTAAGCCTATGGAGAATGTTTTTATCATATTGCTGGTATTGTTCAACTTTTGGACAATATGGTTCTTTATGAGAGAGGAAAAGGAGCGATGTCTGCCGAAAGAGGGAAAAGGTGAAGAAACAAAACCACCGATAGACCCTTATGAGTTTGTTCCCAAGAGCCAGTATCATTATAAGCCTCCCTTGAAAGAAAATAAGGACGAGGATAAGACAGAAAGCAATATGTCCGAGCCAGTGAAAGAGGAAGATGTAACTTTTGAGGAAACACAACAAGAGACAAAATCCTCTGCTCAGATTCCTGACGAAGACTTGGATGAAACTTTCAAGGATTGTCGAATAGAGGATGTACCGACAGAATATTCTAACGAGGAGGAGGCTGATGTACCACGAGCCAAGGGTAAATCCTTTGAGGACATAGACCTTGCTTTCCGCACGGTGAAAAAGCCAAAGGCATCCAAGGCAGAAATGGTACAGGCTGGAGAAGTGTTCAAAGATTTGGATGGAACGGAACTGTTCGCACGGATGATCAATGACGAGAAACTGTTTATGCAGATAGAGGAATCCATAAACATTGCCGTCCAAGCGATGAATGAAAAAGATACGGTGGAGGAAAACATCAGTTCCCGATTGCCTGACAATTATGAGGACTTCAATATCCTCGATTTTGTGTAACATAAAAAAGTACAAGACAATGAAAAAGAAAGACTACGGCTAAAATCTCAGCTCGCCACTGAATCCACAAGTCGGCATCATGCCGCATGAGTAAACAAGTATCAACCGCCAGCCGGGATCATCCAATCCCCAAGGCACAGACAAAAAACGATTTATGAACAAGAAAAACAGAATCATTCTTCTCGCTGCGATGATTTTCGCAGCCGTATCACAGACATTCGCGCAAGGCAACGGACTTGCAGGTATCAACGAAGCAACAAGTATGGTGACCTCCTACTTCGACCCGGGCACGAAGCTCATCTACGCCATCGGTGCCGTGGTGGGTCTCATCGGAGGCATCAAGGTGTATGGCAAGTTCTCATCTGGCGACCCCGACACGAGCAAGACTGCCGCAAGCTGGTTCGGAGCCTGCATCTTCCTCATCGTGAGCGCAACCATCCTCCGCTCATTCTTCTTATAATATAATAAGGTATAAGACTTATGGCTGACTACCCAATCAACAAGGGCATTGGTCATTCGGCTGAGTTCAAGGGACTGAAGGCACAGTACCTCTTCATCTTCTCAGGTGGACTGCTTGCCGTCTTCTTCCTTGTGGTAGTTCTCTATATGGCAGGTGCGGACCAACTGGTCTGCATCGGCTTGGGTCTCACGCTCGGATCATTGCTTGTATGGGGAACATTCCATCTGAACAACAAGTATGGTGAGCATGGACTGATGAAGCTCCTTGCCGCCAAGAGCCATCCACGCTATATCCTCAACCGAAGGAAAACAAACCGAATGTTCAAACATAAAAAAAAGAAAGAAGAATGAGAAATATCAGAAAATCAAGCACCCTTGAGAGCAAGATTCCGCTGCTTGCCGTGGAGCAAGGCTGCATCATCTCCAAGGATGGCGACATCACGGTCGCCTACGAGGTGACACTCCCCGAAATCTTCACGGTTACATCGCAGGAGTATGAGTCGGTACATGCCGCATGGTGCAAGGCTATCAAGGTGCTGCCCGACTACAGCATCGTACACAAGCAGGACTGGTTCGTGAAAGAGAACTACGAACCGGACTTGCAGAATAGCGACATGAGCTTTCTGTCAAGAAGCTACGAGAGACACTTCAATGAGCGTCCTTACCTGCATCACCAGTGTTACCTGTTCCTTACCAAGACCTCCAAGGAGCGCATGGCACACCAGAGCAATTTTTCCACCTTGTGCCGTGGGCATATCATCCCCAAGGAAATCAAGGACAAGGAAACGGTCGCAAGATTCCTCGATGCCGTGGAGCAGTTCGCAAGAATCATCAACGACTCCGGCTATATCTCCTTACGCAGACTGACGGATGAGGAAATCACAGGCACGGAACGGACAACGGGACTTGTAGGCAAGTACCTCTCGCTCTCCACGGAGAACGTGCAATGTTTGGAGGATATGGAATTGTCTGCAAGTGGTATGCGTATCGGAAACAAACATCTTTGTCTGCATACCTTGTCACAAACGGAAGACCTGCCAACGGAAGTATCTACGGACAACCGCTTTGAGCGATTGTCCACTGACCGAAGTGACTGCCGTCTGTCCTTTGCCGCTCCAGTTGGCTTGCTGTTGTCCTGCAACCATATCTATAACCAGTATGTATTCATAGACAACAGTGACGAGACCTTGCAGAAGTTCGAGAAAACCGCCCGTAACATGCACTCGCTGTCAAGGTACAGCCGACAGAACGCCATCAACAAGGAATGGATTGACGAGTATCTGAACGAGGCTCACTCACAAGGCTTGCAGTCTGTCCGTGCCCATTTCAATGTTATGGCATGGGGCGAGGATATGGAAGAGTTGAAGCATCTTCGCAATGATGTGGGCAGTCAGTTGGCAAGCATGGAATGTGTGCCACGCCACAATACGGTAGATTGTCCGACACTTTTCTGGGCAGCGATACCCGGCAACGAGGGAGATTTCCCGTCAGAGGAGAGTTTCCATACCTTCATTGAGCAGTCAGTGTGCCTCTTCACGGAGGAAACCAACTATATGGATTCTCCCTCACCGTTCGGCATCAAGATGGCAGACCGCATCAGTGGCAAGCCGCTGCACATTGACATCTCTGACTTGCCGATGAGAAAAGGCGTAACAACCAACCGCAACAAGTTCGTGCTCGGACCCTCGGGAAGCGGGAAGTCCTTCTTCATGAACCACCTCGTCAGACAGTATTACGAGCAAGGCACGCATGTGGTCTTGGTCGATACGGGAAACTCCTACCAGGGACTCTGCGAGATGATCAACAGAAAGACAGGCGGAAAGGACGGTATCTACTATACCTATACGGATGAGAGTCCCATCTCATTCAATCCCTTCTTCACCGAGGATAAGGTCTTTGACATCGAGAAGCGAGAGAGCATCAAGACATTGCTCCTGACGCTTTGGAAGAAGGACAACGAGCCTGCCACACGAGCGGAAGAGGTCGCTTGTCGAATGCCGTGTCACTCTACATCGGTAAACTGAAAGAGGAAAGCGACATCATTCCATGCTTCAATACCTTCTATGAGTTTGTGGGAACGGAATACCGCAAGGTACTGGAAGAAAAGAAAGTCCGTGAGAAAGATTTTGATATAGACGGATTCCTCAACGTGCTGGAACCTTACTACAAGGGTGGCGAATACGACTATCTGCTGAACTCAGACAAGGAACTTGACCTGCTGCACAAGCGGTTCATCGTTTTCGAAATTGATTCCATCAAGGGTGCGCCCGTCAAGGCTGCATAAATAACTATTCCATTAGCAAGGAATTAGGCAAGTGTACATTGAAAAGACCTATCATCCGCCTACTTATCCATTCAACGAAAGACGATGGGGAGTGTAGCATGTAGGAAATCCATAAGTCAATCAGCTATCAGATTGCGACTGAATGGTGGGATGAAAAGATAGACAAAGGATAAAATCTATACTGATTGAATGATAGTCCAAGCGGTATCTGCGCGTACCTGCAACGTAAGATAGCTAAACTCGTTGTATCGTGACACTCATTTTCCAGTCTTTGAGGAGAATAGAGCATGTACTTGTCACGACGCATCTGCAATAAGCAGAAAAGGACGAAAGTCATATCCTCCTGTCTATCAGGCAAGAGTTATTATGCAAGCAAACGGGGATTGCCTAAATCGGAAAGCCACTTGTAAGGCTATGAGGTGCAGACCTCTGAATATCTGACAAGGCAACGGAGCCTCCGTAGTAGTCCGAGCAGGATAATGACCTGCACATGGCAAAGGGAGGCAGTTAATTCTTTTAATACAATTAATGAAAAATGTGTGAGACATTATGAGAAATTCAGAAAGAGTATTAAACAGTCTGGCTATACACAGCCGACAACCGAACTATAAATTTGAGCGGCTTTACCGCCTGCTCTTCAATGAACAGATGTACTATGCTGCCTATCAGCGCATTTATGCAAAGGAGGGTAACATGACCAAGGGGGCAGACAACGCCACCATTGACCACATGAGTATATCACGCATTGAAAAACTGATAATTTCGTTGAAAGACGAGTCATATCAGCCCATACCGTCAAGGAGAGTTTATATTCCCAAGAAGAATGGGAAGAAACGACCTCTTGGCATACCCACATTCAACGACAAACTTCTTCAAGAAGTTGTCAGAATGATTTTGGAAGCGATATATGAAGGTAGCTTTGACAACAATTCCCATGGTTTTAGACCCAAGCGAAGTTGTCATACAGCCTTGCAACAAATTCAAAAGTCATTCAATGGGACACGTTGGTTCATAGAAGGGGACATCAAAGGCTTCTTTGACAATATCAATCATAACACATTGATAGACATTTTAAGGAAGCGAATTGACGATGAGCGTTTTCTTCGATTGATACGCAAGTTCCTCAATGCGGGATTTATTGAAAATTGGGTATTCAACAAAACATATAGTGGCACGCCACAAGGTGGAATAATCAGCCCGATATTGGCAAACATCTACCTTGACCAACTTGACACTTATATGCGTGAATACATCCAAAAATTCAACAAGGGCAAGGAAAGAGCAGACAATCCCGAAAGGGTGAAATTTGAGTACGGCAAAAGTCGTGCAGTGTTGAAACTCAAAGCGGTAACAGACAGGGAAGAGCGCAAATCCATAGTCAAAGAAATAAAACACTTTGATAAGGAAAGAGCAAAAATTCCTTGTGGTGTGGATATGGATGCAAATTTCAGACGCCTAAAATATGTACGGTATGCAGATGATTTTCTGTGTGCTGTCATTGGAACAAAGAAAGAGGCGGAAGCCATCAAGCAGGACATCAAAAAGTTCCTTGCCGAGAAGCTTTCGCTTGAACTTTCAGATGAGAAGACACTCATTACACATGGAAGAAAGTCTGCAAAGTTCCTCGGCTATGAAATCTATATCCGCAAATCTGTATTGACCAAGAGAAACAAGGCTGGCAGATTGACAAGACCATTTAATAATAAGGTGTACTTGAAGATGCCGATGCAAGTGATTAGAAAGAAACTCCTTGACTATGGTGCATTGGAGATAAAGATGCACAATGGAAAGGAGTTTTACAAGCCTAAGCACCGACCATATCTCATCAACAGTGATGACTTGGAAATCTTGGAAAGATACAATGCTGAAATAAGAGGTATCTATAACTTCTATTCAATAGCAAACAATTGTCATTCGCTTCATACATTCAAGTATATCATGGAGTATAGCATGTACAAAACCTATGCGTCCAAGTATAGAAGTTCTGTAGTGCAAATCTGCAAGAAATACAAGAAAGACGGAGTGTTCACAGTAAGCTATAAGAACAGAAAAGGACAAACCTTAAAGAGGCAGTTTTACCACGATGGGTTCAAGCGTAAGAAACAAGAATATGGAGATTGCTATGACAGATTACCTGTTCAATACTTTTACCACGGAACAAGTCTTATCGACAGATTAAAGGCAAACCGTTGTGAATTGTGTGGAAAGGAAAACGTAAAACTTGATATGCACCATGTGAGAAAACTCAAAGACCTTCAAGGAAAGGACGATTGGGAACGCCACATGATTGCACGCAAGCGTAAGACGATAGCTTTATGTCGTAGCTGCCATAAGAAAGTCCATTACGGTAGTATAGACTGATAGAATTAATGGAGAGCCGGATACGCCGAAATGTGTAAGTCCGGTTCGGGGGCGAGCATTTGGAAACCTACCATAGTAATATGGCAAGGCGCTGGGTGCTTAGCCTACACCATCCAATTTTGTTCCCTGTCACGACGATCATCATCATGGAGCTGTTCATCAACAAGATGCGCCGCCTGAAAGGCATCCGTAAGATGATAGTGATAGAAGAAGCATGGAAAGCGATAGCTTCGGCAAACATGGCGTCCTATATCAAGTATCTCTATAAGACGGTCAGAAAATTCTTCGGTGAGGCGGTTGTGGTGACGCAGGAAGTCGAGGACATCATATCCTCCGCTATCGTGAAGGACAGTATCATCAACAACTCAGACTGCAAGATACTCCTTGACCAGAGGAAGTTCATGAACAAGTTCGAGCAGATACAGTCATTGCTCGGATTGACGGAAAAGGAGAAGTCGCAGATTCTCTCCATCAACCAGTCAAACGACCCGTCACGTCTCTACAAGGAAGTATGGATAGGACTTGGCGGAACGCAGTCGGCAGTATATGCCACAGAGGTGTCTACGCAGGAATATCTCGCCTATACGACTGAGGAAAGTGAGAAACTGGAGGTAAGGGCATTGGCGGAGAAACTCGGTGGCGACATGGAAGCCGCCATCCGGCAGCTTGCAGAGGACAAACAAGAGAACAAGTAAATTCATTATCCACTTAATCCAAAAGTAAAATGAGAACAAAAGTAATCATGACAATCTGCCTGTTCCTGCTGATGGCGGGAAAGGCAAGCGCACAGTGGTCTGTCATAGATCCTACCAACATTGCGCAGAGTATCATCAACTCGTCCAACAACATCGTCCACACGTCTTCGACGGCTCAGAACATGATCAACAACTTCAAGGAGACCGTGAAGATTTACGAGCAGGGCAAGAAGTACTACGATGCGCTGAAGTCGGTGAACAATCTCGTCAAGGACGCACGCAAGGTGCAGCAGACCATCCTCATGGTGGGTGACATCACAGACATCTACATCAACAACTACCAGAAGATGATGCACGATGATAATTTCTCCGTGGAGGAACTCTCCGCCATCGGCTTCGGCTACACCAAACTGCTGGAGGAAAGCAACGATGTGCTGACTGAGTTGAAGAACGTGGTGAACATCACGACCCTTTCCATGACGGACAAGGAGCGAATGGACGTGGTGGAACGCTGCTACTCGAAGATGAAGCGTTACCGCAATCTCGTGAGCTATTATACCAACAAGAACATTTCCGTGAGTTATCTGCGTGCCAAGAAGAAAAACGACCTCGACCGCATCATGGGACTCTACGGTAAGTCAAACGAGAAATACTGGTAGCCTATGGATTTCGAGAATCTTCACCAGATACTGCGCTCCCTGTATGACGAGATGATGCCGCTGTGTTCCGACATGACGGACATCGCCAAGGGACTTGCAGGACTTGGGGCGCTGTTCTATGTCGCCCTGAGGGTTTGGCAGTCACTGTCAAGGGCAGAGCCGATAGACGTGTTTCCGTTGCTCCGTCCGTTTGCCATCGGACTTGCCATCATGTTCTTCCCGACCATTGTGCTCGGTACGCTCAACAGCGTGATGAGTCCCATCGTTCAAGGTACACATTCCATGCTGGAGACACAGACCTTCGACATGAATGAATACCGGGCGCAGAAAGACAAACTGGAGTATGAGGCGATGAAACGCAATCCGGAAACTGCATACCTTGTAAGCAACGAGGAGTTTGACAAGCAGCTTGACGAACTCGGCTGGTCACCCGGCGACGTGGTGACAATGGCAGGAATGTATGTGGAGCGTGGCATGTACAGCATGAAAAAGAGCATCCGTGATTTCTTCCGTGAACTGCTGGAGCTGCTGTTCCAAGCCGCTGCACTGGTCATAGACGTGCTGAGGACATTCTTCCTCATCGTCCTGTCCATCCTCGGACCGCTTTGTTTCGCCATATCGGTATGGGACGGATTCCAGTCCACGCTGACGCAATGGTTCTGCAGGTACATACAGATTTATCTCTGGCTACCCGTTTCGGACTTGTTCAGTACCATCCTTGCCAAGATACAGGTGCTGATGCTGCAAAACGACATCGAGGCATTGCAGAACGACCCGAACTTTTCCATTGAGGCAAGCAACGGTGTTTACATCGTGTTCCTCATCATCGGAATCATCGGTTACTTCACCATACCGACCGTGGCAGGCTGGATCATACAGGCAGGTGGCGGCATCGGCAACTACAACCGGAACGTGAACACGGCAGGCTCACTGGGCGGAAGCATTGCAGGAGCAACGGCTGGAAATGTGGCAGGACGTGCCGGAAGGCTCATCAAGAGCGGATTTAAGAAAATATAGTCATTCATGAACAATACACCGAAAAGAAAAATGGAATTCAAGTCATTGAAGAATATCGAGACCTCGTTCAGACAGATACGCCTGTTCTGCATCGTCCTCGTCATCGGTTGCGCTGTTGTTGCAATATGCTCGGTGGTGTTCGCATTCAGATTTGCGGAGAAGCAGCGCGAGAAGATATACGTCCTTGACGGAGGCAAGTCGCTGATGCTCGCCCTCTCGCAAGACCTCTCACAGAACAGACCCGCCGAGGCAAGGGAACACGTGAGACGCTTTCATGAGCTGTTCTTCACGCTATCACCGGAGAAGAGTGCCATCGAGCACAACGTGAAACGAGCCTTGCTGCTGGCGGACAAGAGCGCATACAACTATTACCAGGACTTTGCGGAGAAAGGTTTTTATAACCGACTTATTGCGGGAAACATCAACCAGTCGCTGCAAGTGGACAGCGTGGTCTGTAACTTTGATAACTACCCTTATCAAGCCAAGACCTACGCACGGCAGGTGATACTCCGAGAGAGCAACGTGACGGAGAGAAGTCTTGTCACCGTATGCAGGTTGGTGAATGCCACACGCTCCGATGATAACCCGAATGGTTTTACCATTGAAGGTTTCACCATTGTGGAGAACATGGACATCAGTACAGTAGAACGATAAAAATAGCAAGAATGGAAAATCCGATTAAGACAATCCAAGAAAAGGTGAATGGTATGAAGGGAAGACTGCGTGACAGGCTGGATTCCCTTCCGCCAAGGGTGAGACTGAAAGTCGTGCTCGTCATGTTCGGCTTGTTAGCCCTCTGTAGCCTTTACATGATAGGTTCAGCCATCATCAACTTCGGAAACGGCAAGACCTCAAATATAGAGGTTGAGCACATTGAGAGTGTAAAGTTGCCTACCGAGAAGGGGCAGCAAGTGACCAACCAAAATGAATTGATACATGGAGAAGGAGAAGAATGACAAGGTGGAGCCGGATAAGGCTCCAAAGGAAAAGAAGCCTTTGACAGAGGAACAGCGTATCAAGCGCAACAAGATGATTGCCATACCGTGCATGTGTCTCGTCTGCGTATTGGTGTTATGGCTCATCTTCAAGCCGTCGGCATCAGAGGGTGAGAAAGGCAGCAAGGGATTCAACATGGAAATGCCCGATGCGGAGAAGACAGATGTGGAGGCGGACAAGCGCAAGGCATACTCCAAAGAGGATCTTGCCAACAAGCAAAAGGAAAAAAGCAGAGCAATGAACTCTCTTGGTGAGTACATGCCAGGCATTGATTCGACTGCTACACGGCAAGAAAAGGACTTTGACCTGATGCAGTCTGGGCAGCAGCCAACAAAAGCGGAAAGACAGGAGGCAGATGCCATCCGCTCGTCTGCCGAGGCATACCAAACCTTGAACACGACCTTGGGCGGTTTCTATGAACAGCCACAGCAAGTGGGAAGCAGCGAAGATGCTGAGTTGAGGAAACGTCTTGACGAGCTGGAGGCAAGCATGATGCAACAGGAAAACAAGCGTTCCAATATGGACGAGCAAGTTGCCCTTATGGAGAAGTCCTATCAACTTGCGGCAAAGTACATGCCTGGTGGAAATGTCAATGCGGCAAGTCCTTCGTCAGCAGAAACAGCAACAGAGGAAAACAAGAAAACTGTCACCAAGGGCAAAAAAGCCAAGGTTTCCCCTGTAAGGCAAGTGCAAAGGCGTGTAGTTTCGTCCTTGAACCGCCCCATGAGTAACGAGGAGTTTGTAGCGTCTTGCTCGGAAAAGGCTTCGGCAAGATTCAATACCGCCATCGGAAGAGGTGGTATTTCCGACAAAAACACGATTTCTGCCTGCATCCACGGCAACCAGACCGTCACGGACGGACAGGCAGTAAGGCTGCGACTGCTGGAAGCTATGAGAATTGGTGAAAGAGAGATTCCGAGAAACTCTGTTGTTGTGGGGGCAGCACGATTGCAAGGTGAAAGGCTTTCCATAGCCTTGAAGTCCATTGAGCACAACGGCATGATTATCCCGATTGAGCTTGCCGTCTATGACAATGACGGTCAGGAGGGCATCTTCATCCCGAAGTCGATGGAGGTTGACGCAGCCAAGGAAGTCGGTGCCAACATGGGAAGCTCGCAGAACAGCAGCATCAACATTTCCTCCAATGCCGGGGCACAACTTGCCTCCGACTTGGGAAAAGGTGTCATACAAGGCGTGTCGCAGTATATCTCCAAGAAGATGCGTACCGTCAAGATACACCTGAAGGCTGGCTACAGGGTCATGCTCTACCAAGAGGAAGATTAGCCGAAAGGCAACAACATTTATACCACTTAATCCAAAAGTTTAATTAAAAGCAAACTAAAATGAAGAAGACAACAATCATGTTCGCCCTTATGCTGGGCGTAGCCTGCACTGCATCAGCGCAGAAGACAGGCAAGAAGAAAACGCAGAAGTCTGTAAAGACTGAGCAAGTAAGCACTGTTTCTTCCGACCAGGAAGAGAAACTGACCTTGACCAAGGAGGTGTATCCACAGAAGGAAGAGAACAGCAACCTCTATCATGGCTTGACCAAGAAGCTGACCTTCGACCGCATGATTCCACCTCATGGTTTGGAAGTGACTTATGACAAGACGGTTCATATTCTCTTTCCTGCCTCTGTCAAGTACGTTGACTTGGGATCAGAGGATTTGATAGCCGGCAAGGCGGACGGTGCGGAGAATGTTATCCGTGTAAAAGCAGCCGTGAAGAATTTCAAAAAGGAGACCAATATGAGCGTCATCACGGAGGATGGCTCATTCTACACATTCAATGTGAAGTATGCCAAGGAACCGCTCATGCTCAATATCGAGATGGCTGACTTCATCCATGACGGTGAGGCGGTGAACCGTCCGAACAATGCGCAGGAGATTTATCTCAAGGAGTTGGGCAAGGAAAGTCCCATGCTGGTACACCTCATCATGAAGTCAATCCATAAGGAGAACAAGCGCAAGGTGAAGCACATCGGCAGCAAGCGTTTCGGAATCCAGTACCTTTTGAAGGGCATTTATGTACACAGCGACTTGCTGTATTTCCACACAGAAATCAAGAACCAGAGCAACGTGCCGTTTGACGTGGACTATATCACATTCAAGGTTGTTGACAAGAAGGTGGCAAAAAGAACCGCCATTCAGGAGCAGGTGCTTCTTCCTGTCCGTGCCTACAACTATGTGGTGCGTGTGGCTGGCAAGAAAACGGAGCAGACGGTGTTCTGCTTGCCGAAGTTCACCATTCCCGACGACAAGGAACTTTTCGTGGAGATGAACGAGAAGGAAGGCGGTCGCCATCAGTCGTTTGTCGTGGAGAACAGCGACTTGGTGCGAGCTTTGACAATCAACGAACTTAGCGTGAAGTAACGGATGAAAAGAAGAAACATTGCAATCATGGCGATGCTTGCCCTCACCGCAGGGCAGGCATTCGCCCAAAGATGTCTTCCTCAGATGAAAGGCATCGAGGTGAAGGTCGGCATGGCTGACGGAGTATATAACGGCAAGAAGTCCTGCAAGGCTGGCTATTATGCAGGTCTCGGACTTTCGAGCTATACCAAGGGTGGTGACAAGTGGACGTATGGGGCGGAATATCTGCAAGTACATAAGCCTTACCGTGAAACTTCCGTTCCAATAGCACAAATGACGGGCGAGTTCGGTTATTCCTACAACTTCCTTTCCGACAACAGCAAGACAGTGCTGTTCTATATCGGAGGTACGGCACTGGCTGGCTATGAGTCCGTAAACTGGGGCAAGAGAACCATGTCGGACGGAGCGACCTTGCAGAACAAGGGAGCGTTTATCTATGGCGGTTCCGTGGCATTGGAAACGGAAATATACCTGTCGGATGCAATAGCTTTGACCGCTTCCGTTAAGGAAAGGCTTGTTTGGGGCAACAGCACGGGACATTTCCACACGCAGTTTGGCATCGGCATGAAGTTCATCATCAACTAAAACAGTGAGCCTATGGACATCAATGAAATCAAACAAGTGCCTATTGTGGACTTTCTCTATATTCTCGGCATTGAGCCTGTCAAGCACAAGGCTTCGGGACTTTGGTATCATGCGCCATACCGCAATGACCGCAATCCTTCGCTTCGGGTATCAACGGACAAGAATGTCTGGTATGACTATGGCGTCGCCAGAGGTGGTGACATCTTCAACCTCGCTGGGGAGTTCATCAACAGCAATGAGTTTGTGGCGCAAGCCAAGTTCATATCTGAAACGCTTGGTGGCAGCTTCCCGACATCGTTTCCGCATTATCAAAGGATAGCGGAAAAGGCTGTGAAGGTAAAAGTCAATCCTTTTAGTGATATTGTGGAAAAGCCTTTGAGTCATCCTGCACTCAGGCAGTACTTGCGTGAGCGTGGCATCTTGGCTGATGTGGTAAGCCGTTTCTGTTGCCAAGTGGAATACCGATACAATGGCAAACAGTTCTTTGCTGTCGGTTTCAAGAACAACAGCGGTGGCTACGAGACACGCAACCGCTTCTTCAAAGGTTGCGTGTCGCCAAAGGACATCACTCTCATTGGCAGGAACAGCAACGTCTGCCATCTGTACGAGGGTTTTATGGATTTCCTCTCTGCCGTAATTCTCGGCATAGGTCGTGGTGAGGATCATATTATCCTCAATTCGGTGGCTAATATGCAAAAGGTGCATCATCTTTTAGATAGCTATGCACAAGTGTATTGTCACTTGGACAATGACGAAGCAGGCGAGAATGCCTGTGTAGAATTGCAAAAGCGATATGGCGATAAGGTCATAGACCATTCGCATCTATACACTGGCTACAAGGACTTGAACGAGTACCTGATGAGCCATAAGACAATAAAGTAACAATCATTCAAAAACATCAAGACAATGAAGAAGAACAATAAAATCAAGAAATCAGTGAGCATGTTGGCATTCCTTTTCGTGTGTGCCTTGTCGGTAATCCTTTCATCGTGCAGCGATGAGCTGGACATTCAGCAGTCGTATCCGTTCAAGGTGGAGACGATGCCTGTGCCAAAGGACATTGTGCGTGGACAGACTGTTGAAATCCGCTGCGAGTTGAAGGCGGAGGGCAAGTTTGACGGCACCATCTATACCATCCGCTATTTTCAACATGACGGAAAAGGCTCGTTGAGAATGGAGAACGGAACGGTGTTCCAGCCTAACGACCGCTATCTGTTGGAGAACGAGAAGTTCCGTCTTTACTATACTTCGGCAAGCACGGAGACACAGACGCTGACCGTGGTGGTGGAGGACAACTTCGGCAAGTCATACGAAATGGAGTTCAGTTTCAACGATACTGATGAGGAGGAAGTGTTTGCGAGAAGTGCCAACAAATTCGGTAGCGTATGAGGTTGATTATATTGTTAGCCTTGCTTCTTGTGTCTGGCAGCTTGTCTGCCCAGACGCAAGGGGCGATAAAGCGAGTTTGTCATGTGTCACGTTTTGAGTTGGCTGTCGCCTGCATCAAGAAGTACGAGGGTCTGCATGGACCGAAGCACCATCCTTATGTCGGATATGGACACAAGCTGTTGCCTGGCGAGAAGTTTTCTCCAAGAATGACGGAACGGCAAGCCGATGCCTTGCTGCGCTCTGACCTCAGAAAGCTGTGCGCCATGTTCCGTGGCTTCGGTCGTGACTCGCTGCTCTTGGCTGCACTTGCCTACAATGTGGGGTGTGGAAAGGTGATGAAAAGCCGGATGTATGCCAAGATGCGAAGTGGCAACAGAAACATCTATCGTGACTATGTGGACTTCAAAAGGTGGAACGGAAAGATAGTGCCTTCCATCGAGCGAAGAAGAAAAATGGAGTATCTGCTATTGTTTACTCCATAGAATAAGGTTTTAAAAAATAGGACAGTCCTTTTGATTTGGGCTGTCCTTTGTTCTATGCAAGCATCGCAGATAAGGAAAAGACGGTTTCTTTGCCACTTTCTTTTCCGCTCCTCGGCTCATGATTCCTAAGACATCACCAAATTTTTGAGAGTTTTTTTGTGTTAAAATAAGCAAAACACCCCCCAACAAGCATATAGGCATACCTACCCCTGTAGCAGAAGAAGGCATTTTTGACTTTTCTGTTACAAAAAAACGACACAGAACTCTTTCTTTTAATAGCTTTTTGCTCGATTCCTAATTAGTTATCCGTGTCTGTCCTCACAAGACTATAAGAGACAATGGTACATTGTCATAGTTCACTTGCTTTGGACTTTTCAATATGTAAGTTCTTTCTGTCGTCAGAGGTGTTCAACACTTCCCATTTTCTCTTTTGCTTGCCTATGGCAAACATTCTGCGAATGAGCTTAAACTTGACGGCATTCAATGCCTTACGCTTAGTATCAGAATCTTTTCTGCCTCCTAACTTTCGATTATAAAATATTTGCATTTCCACATCGTACTCAACAGCTCTCAATGCCGCCATAGACAGGTCAGCTTTCACTTGACCGTTACAGTGTGCGGAAGGTCGGGCACGCCATTTCACACTGGTACCAGAAGTGTGACTGCATGGAGCTACGCCAACATATCTCGCATATTGCCGAGCTGTGTCAAAAGCGGTAAAGTTTCGTGTGATGGCAATTATGTTTGTTGCATTGACAAAACCAATTCCTGGTATCGTCAACAAATTCTGAAAAGTGTCAAGGACATCTTCCTCCTTGGACATTAATTCACACTCTTCCTGATCTATATTCTCAATGTCATGATTGAGCTTTTTAATGTAGCTCTCATACATGGCAGAATCCTCTTTCGTTTCAAACATCTGCATTCGGTTCATAAAGTTTGTCCGTTGCTCCACAAGGAACTTACGCTCATTGACAAGTTGCTTCAACTGTTGCATAGCCTTGCTTGGCAACTTGTATGGCTTGGCACATTCCGTGCCATCATAACGATAGAGGAAGTCAGCTATCTTTGCAGAGTCATTCTTGTCACTCTTATCTATTGTCCCCATAGGATGATGTTTTACTATACGTGTACTAAGCATACAGAAAGAGTAATTCTTGGACGTGAGGAATTTTTCCAAGTCCAAGGAGTAGCAACCTGTAAATTCCATGCCAAACAGGGCTTGGGAAAGTACCACACGGCTCTTTTTGAGCCATGAGCACATATCGCCAAATCCCTTGCGAGTGTTGTTGAACACCTCATGAGGGAACATTTTGATGTTGGTGTCCTCACGAAATATAGATACATCTATGACATTTTTAGAGATGTCAATGCCTACAAATGATTTATTTTTCATATCTTTGCACCGCTTTACGAAAGGAACTCTCTATGTCAGGATAAGCCAAATCTTTTAAAAGCTGGGACGGACAGCTAATTCCCTAAAAGGCACTGAGTCTGACATTTCGGGCAGAGGAGACTATATCAAGGGAAAGGGCTTTGCCTAAGATTAAAAAGTTCACTACCTCTGTCTGGAGTTCCTTCCTTTTGAGGATTCCTCGCAAAGGTAGTGCCAAAAGCAACCAAGAGACTCTATCATGGTATAGTAATGGTCTTAAAACACTGTTAGTTCACTCATGGTTGCTTGTTTTTCCCATTTCGATAATTGTCCGTCTCCACATACGGAGTACCTCGTTTTATAACGGCAAACATACGGAGTATCATCTTAAACTTGATTGCATTAAACACTATTCCACTGCATTTTTCCTTTCTCTTGCGTTCCCAGTAATCTCTGATGTTCGGAATGTGCTGCATGCAAACCAAACAGGCAATGGACAAATCTGCCTTTGCCTGTTTAAAGCCTTTCTTAGAGACTGACGAGCCTTTTCTCACAGATGTTCCGGATTCTTTCTTGAAAGGAGCGACACCAATATAGCAAGCGTATTTACGTGGGTTATCTATTGCCATGAAGTTTTCGGTCAATACAATGGTTTCAAGAGCGACAACACGCCCAATACCAGGTATTGATGTCAGCAGGGAAAAGTTCTTGTTGATGTCCGCATCTTCTTTTATGTACATGTCAATTTCATTGTCTATGCCTTTAAGTGCATCATTGAGCGTTTTAAGTTGCCCATTCTTACGTTCCACAGACAAATCTGTGTCATACGCACATATATCATGAAGCTGCTGCTTGTAAAGGACTGACTGCTTGACTGTCTGCTTGCGTTCCGCCAAAAGCCTCTTCAACTTAAAATATACAGGAGGAGGAAGTTTTGATGGGTTGCGAAGAATCTTTCTGTGATTCTGCTCACAGTAAATGGCTATGCGGAAAGAATCAAGCTCGTCAGTCTTGATGCGGTCAAGCGAACGCAGTCCATCATCCAAGTCTGGCTCAAAGCGATGCATCTTGCGAGGTTCCACCATCCTATAGATATAATGTTTCTCTTCCAACCACAGTCTAAAGTTTTGGGTGTAAAGTCCTGTATATTCCATACAGAACAAGACTATATCAAACCTCTTGCTTACCTTTGCCACCCATGAACCAATTTTCTTGAAACCTGCATTGTTGTTGCTCACCTTTATATGGGCATTCTTCCAATCAATGCTTTCTCCGTCATAATAAGCAAGGTCGAGAGTCTGCTTTGAGACATCCACGCCTATGTAAAGTTCTTTATCCATAATTTTGACATTTAATAGTTAAATGGAATCAAGAAAGTTGGCTGGATTGTATAAGGACTATGACATGAGAAAGGGCATACCTTGAAAGAAAGATAGTTCACCTTAACACCCATTAACCAAATATCCTAACTTGATTCCTGGGTGCAAAGGTAAAAGAAAGAAAGTGGCGGAACGAATTTTCATCGCTCCGCCGATATGGATTTTATGTTGTTGCAACCATTCGTTGCTCTATAAGTCTTGCATTGCTGTTCACCAAGTTGATGATGTCGGCATGGTGCTCGGTGTCCTTGTTCTGTAGTCCGTGGCATTGTACGACTTTCATCTGTTCGAGTGAAAACTCCACGGTCTCAACCCTTTGTTCGGCTATTCTTGCAGAGAAGATGATGCAGTCGGGATTGAGCGAGTAGTTTGTACCGCTGCCTACACAATGATGCATCGCCTTGCCCTCAAGAACGTGCTCCCTGACGCTTTCAAGCATTCTCACCACGATATTGCCGTCCGTGAACATTAAACCGAAGAAACGGCTCTTCATTGCCTTGAACTTGTCCTCGTTCTTCAATGCCTTGCGTATCTCCTCCTCGGTGCGCTCCTTTTCTTTCTTTGCTCTGATTTTCTCGGATATTCTGTCGTGCTCGGCTTCAAGGTTGTCGGGGCAAATGTAATGTGGACTTCTGATGTCCTTGCCCATTTCTACCAACATACAGATGTAGTCCGCCCATTTGCCGATGTCTGTAATAAGGTAATGGTTGCGGTTGGCTATCTTGTAGGCATTCCAACAAGTTTCCAAGTGCCGTGGATGGTCTATGAAGTGGCGGACGTGTCCGTAACGACATTGTTTCATCATCGTTTCGATGCGGTGGTCTGTCAGCATCGCCTTGAACAATGTAAGCGGTTCGATGCCGTGAAACGCTCCGTCAAAGCCGTTGCGCCATATCTGAGGAATGACTTTCATATCGGGGCAGACCGGAAATGAAGCAATATGCTGATAGGTGGTGTTGTCCCTGCGCAGTTCAATGTCGGAGTCGTAGCAGAACGTGTCCATATAGATACCCATTGTGCGCTTGCGTGCCATAACCTCCACCTTGCCTTTCTCGTTCATCCAATAGCGTGCCACCTCCCAACAATAGATGTCTGCCTTTTGTCCCTTGCGGTAATAGGCTTTCATCTGAAATGCTCGCATAAGTTGTAGTCCCTTGCGCTCGGAGAGTACACTGAAATAGGTAGAAGACATTGCCTTCTGTCGCTTGGTGCGCTGCACTTCCAACTTTGCCTTACACTTCGGGCAGACACATTTGTCCGCATCCTCGTCCGTAGTCCAAGTGTGTCCGCAGTCCATGCAGGTGGTCTGTCCGTGCTTCAACTGAAAGGCATAGTGGTCAAGACACTCACGGAATGCCCATTGCATTTGCGCTCCCTTGATAGGTCGTAACCCCTTGTTTGAGGTTACGACTTGCTTCTGATATTTCGTTCTTGGTTTCATAACGTGTCGAATAATGATGGTTGATGTATTTCGTTGTCCGTTCTCTGTGAGGTGCGCTTGGCGGTATCTCGGTTACGCATCTTGTTCATCTGCTCTTGCTGATATTGGCGGATGGCTTCCTGTCTTGCCTGTGCCTTCTCCTCCTCTGTGAGTTCGATGTGGTGGTTAACAGACACTTGGCAGTTCAATGGTTTTCCAACCTCGATGTCCTTCTCCTCGTAGTAGTGGATGGCTTGCCCATATATCTCGTCATCGCAAAAGCCGTTGCAACCGCTCTTCTGTACCCAATTAAGGATATAGGTGACGCAATCGTCTATGTTCTTGTCGGGGTTGTCATACTTGGCTGCAAAGAGTTCGTCCTCCATAGCACGCTCCTCCAAATAGGCTTGTATGGTTCTCTTGAAATATTCTGTAGTGTTCATATCTGATGTTGTTAAAGGGGTTGTTACTCGTGATAGATGATGTCGCAGTCCTCAACTTCTGTAGGCAGTCCGAAGAACGGATAATGGCTGAAGTAAGGTTCTGTGCACATGTCCTCGTTGTATCTTGGACTTACTATCTCAATATTGTTCTTGCGCATGGCTTCGTCCACCATACGGATTTCCTCGTCTGTCAGTCCGCTTGCATCGCCGTTGATGATGTAGCAGAGTGCCCATGTAGGTATCGCTTCAATGCTTCTGTTCATATCGCTTGTACTTTAAAGTGTTAATAACCAAATGAATGTTCCAATCAGTACCACCATAGAAAGAATGGAAATGATGATGCCGAAGATGAACTTCACAATTCCCAATATGACTTCACCGACCATGCAGAGAGCCATATATCCCAACCAAGCCACCAAAGTGATGAGGGTTGAGCCGACTGCGGAGAGTAATCTCCACCAAGTCTGTGTTATGTTGATGTTTGTTGTCATATAGCCTTGAATTAAATTTATTTGCGGTTCCAGGAACTGAAGGGAAGTTCTCGTTTCTTCACCTTTTTACGTTGCCGAGTTCATCAAATTTCAGTACAAGCGCAGCGATATGTCCATGAATGAGCTTACCGAGGAGTTCATCCGTGATTTTTGTCTGTATTTGAAGAATGTCATTGGACTCACGCAATCTACCATTTGGATATACTCCATACCATTGAAGCATATCGTCACGGCAGCACACTACAACGGCAAGATACAGAGAAATCCGTTTGCCATGTACCACGTTGACCCAGACCACAAGGAGCGTGAGTTCTTGACAGAGGAAGAATTGGACATATTTGCAGGAATAGAGTTAGAAAATCCCAACTTTGCTTTTTTGCGAGAGACTTGTTTATGTTTGGTTGTTGGACAGGTATCTCTTTCGTTGACATCAAGAATCTTACAGAGGACAATGTTGCCATTATAAGTGGGTCTCCATGGATAGTTTCTCAGCGTCAAAAGACAGGCGTACCATTCAAAATTAAACTGATAGATGCAGCCATACAGATAATTGAACGTTACAAGCCATTGAGAAAAGATATGCACTTGTTTAATATTGGCTCACTTGACATGGTAAACAAGCGTATAAAGAAAGTGGCAAAAATGTGTGGCATCAAGAAGCGAATTTCATTTCATGTAAGCCGGCATTCGTTCGCAGTTTTGGCTTTAAACTACGGTATGCCGATAGAGAGTGTAAGCAAGATACTGGGACATACGGACATCGCCACAACACAAATTTACGCAAAGGTGACAAGTACTAAATTGGAGCATGACATATCAGCTTTTGAAAGTCGAATCAAGGGGCATATGCCGACAATGGGGGGAATGGCATGAAAAGGACTGTAATCACCGTGGACGGAAATGGAATGTTATCCATTCCGTCCAACTTGCAAGACTTGTGGATGAGTGAGGGTGAATTGGTTGATATGCTTCATGTCACCGCCATGAAACTCCATGCTGTGATAAGGTCAATATACAGGGATGGTTTATTGACGGTGTCGGAAGTCCAACAGAAACAGGAAACTTCCAATGGCATTTGGCAAACGTTGTATGGCTTTCCGATGATTGTTGCCCTTTGCTTCCGTATAAACTCATACGGGGCAGCTCGGTTTCGTGCCACCATCTTCAAGAGATTGTACGGGGCAAAAGAGAAAAGTAGTGTCATTATCCTACAACTCAATAGAAGAACAACCGCCTTTAGTTGAATGTCCTCTTGCTTGTTTGTTGGCTTGGCGCTGTCGTACTGTCGTGAATAAGTACTGAAGCATAAGCATGACATTCTTACTTGTAGGGGGATGAGTTCTGTTCATAAAAATGACGGACAAAACACCCCTTATTTTTGTTGAATTGTTGAATATGATGAAAGAAGTATTGAACATCAGGTATTTACGGCTCAACATATTCTCAACAAATCTCTCAACAAAAGAAAGATAATGTTGAAAAGAGAAAACCATGAACACCATTCCTTTCTTTCTTTTTTGCCCAGTAATTTGTTGTGTAGAGCTATTTGTTGAGAGTTTGTTGAGGGTATAAGTGGTTGGTTTTCATAAAGATAACACCTATCTTCAACAATTCAACGTTTTACATGCCCTCACTTGGTACGCTGTAAAATGTGCTTGTGGATTAATTGGCAACCGCTCTATTCTCCGAAATGGTTGCAGCAACGTTCCTTGGAGGCTTTGCGCCTCCAGCCACTTGGGCGAACCTCCGCAGTGTTTTAGCATGGCATTAGATTTATGCAGACTATACCGAGGACACACAGCACACTCGGCATAGTTCACAAAGGAAATCAACAACACACAACTGAAACACTTGGCAAGTTTCACACTGAAAATATCACCTTTTCCTTTGCAAACTCCATGTACAAAGTAGCTTGTGTCTGTGACCTTGTTCTTTCAATGTGGCAGCTTTGATGTTTGGCGCAAATTGAGAGAATTAAGGTCTGCAACCTTGGGCATGGAAAGCCGAAAGGCAAATATCTCGTCTTTTGTTCTTAGAGGAGGGAGCGAGGTTATGTTTCGGGAACCCCAAAACTCCTCGCTCCACCATGAGGGTGGAGAATTTTTGCTCCCGATGGTCGCAGAAAATGAGTATACCAACTGCAATTACTGCCATCATATGCTAAACTTTGTTATATATCTATATAATTGTGTTAATAACATTCTTTTTCTTTGGCAGTTAAAGAAAAGCATCCTATCTTTATAAGCAAAACAATTAATTTAAATTGAAACAAAATTAAATAGTCATGCGTATGAAAAAGTTGATTTTTATGTTTCTTGCTATTCTTCTTTGTGGAATAGTTCAAGCTCAGACTTCTGAGATTATTTTAAACAACGGAAAAGTTGTGAAAGGAAAAATTCAAAGTTTGTCTTTTAATGTAGATAATACTCACGAAGTTAGAATAAAGAATGAAGTGAGTGGTGAGAAGTTCGACTATACTTCTGCTGATGTAAAAGAAATAAAATTCTATGATAAAAAGGCAAAAGAAGTAACAAATTGGATTCCTCTGTATGCCCAGATGGGATTGGGAATGTCTTATAAGAAAGCCCCCAAGCTCTACAAAAATCCCGTATTTCTCCATCCTGTTTATAAGGGGAAAAACATTTCAGCGTATGTTCACTACATAAGAACAAATACTCATGTGAAATCGGGCAGTATTTACGGATTTGGCCTTATGTTTTATTACAAATCCAATGACGAGGACTTTGCGAGAAGCTATTATTTGATGGATAATAGTATTGCAGGAATTGGTCAAAAGACTGTGCTAAAAATGTATTTTAAAGGTTATCCTCAGATAAAGGAAATACTCAAAGGTCTAAGTATGAAAGAGATTCGTAAAGACCCTACTATATTAGTCAGAAAACTTGATGAAGTTTTGGAATAACTTCCTTGATTATGATTTATGACAAAGTTTTTGTAATCAAATTTTTGTAGTGTTAAAAATATCTATCGAAATATTAAATAAACGTACATATGAAAAAGTTACTTTTTATCATCTTCCTAATGGTATTCTCGTTTGCGATAACAACAAACGCCAAGAAACCCAAAGTCGTATGGCCTAAGGCAGTGCTAACTCTTAAAGATGGTACTGTACTTAACGGCTATTTGCAGAACGACATCCACTTTATGAAGAAAAACATCTATTTCCTGACTTCGTCATTGCGTACCCCAAAAATCTTCGTCAAAGAGTTTAGCTATTTTCTGATGCCTTGCCATCAGCATGGTTTGGGTGTAAACCTCCTTGTTCAGAGGTAGCTTAATTTGTATGGTTGTGATTGTCTTTGCCAATGCAAGCACCTTGCCCACGCTCATCTTAATCTCTGAGACTTTCAGCATGCGCTCTAGTTCCTTGTATATTTTCAAAGCCACGAAGCAGATGCATATATGGGCTTCGATGCGTTTGCGTGTAAAGTGAAACATGGGGCGTATATCTATCTTTGATTTGGCTATACGGAAAGCCCGTTCTACATGCCAAAGATTGTGATATGCTGTATATACATCCTGTATTGGTATATCCGTATTGGTGAGATATCCTTTTAGACCGTCCCATTTGGAGTCGTCGGCAATACGGTCATAGTTGATGGCGACTTTCACCTCACCATCCATGGATAAGAACTTATTGTAACCTCTCTTGTTGATGTTACCTTTCGTAAGCACGCCATGCTTGTAAGCCTTTTCCAACCTGCGTATTCCCTTCTCCCGGTTATAGGCATCTTTCTTTGCACGGTCATCTGTATAGCCGACCAGGAGACGGCGTCCGCCTCCTTTGTCATATTCAACCATCTGGCAGTCGCACTTGGGCTGTTCCAGTATCCAGTTCTTGACTTCCTGACTTTCATTCTTTATCTTCGCACCTATTATATACTTGTAGCCGTGCGCCTCAAGTTCCGCTATATTTGCATTGTTCATCAGACCGGAGTCGGCCACCACAACGAAGTTTTCCAATCCGTATTTGCTTACAAACTCGTTTATCGTCGGCAGCATCGTGTGACCTTCATATTTGTTGCCCTCATGGATGCAGTAGGCAAGCGGATAGCCGCCCAAACTTACAAGCAGGCCGAGTATGATCTGAGGATTACTGTGTCGTCCCTCTTTAGAAAAGCCGGTCTTGCGCAAGTCGTCCTCATAATCCGCTTCAAAGTAAAGTGTGGTGACATCATGAATAGCACACCGATATTTCCACCGAACAGTTTTGCTGTATGGCGCACGCTGATGTCCTGTACGACTTCGTGCTGATGGTCGCTAAGTTTGTCAAGATAGCGATAGATTCTGGAAAGATCCACATCCTCGTCAAAGTGGTTTTTCAGATATTCCACCGTAGCAGCCTTGCTCGTTGGATATGCCAGACGGGCTTTCACAAGCTTGCGGAACACTTCATCGTCAATACGATTGAAACCAATCCGGTCAAACGTGCGGTCCAATATCAAGTCGCATCCGTTGAGAAGGATGTTGCTGACATTGGACAGAACACGGCGGACTTCTTCTCGTTCACGGTCGCACGCCTCACGCTCCTCACCATACAGATCGAGTTGTGGATGGCGTCGGGATTCTTCCTTGGAAATCCATTTATGACCTGCATTTACGAGACTGTCTATTTCGTTTGAATCTTTGGCCACACCAATAGTAATCAACTCTTTGTAAATGCCCTTTGTCTTCTCTGCAACAACAACACTTGTTGTTCCAGACCGATTCTTCTTTCTTTTGACAAACATAGTTAAAAAACCTTTTGCGTACCCCAAAATAAGGGTATGCAAAGATACAAAATATTGTTTATCAATTAATTACAAAATGGACATTTTTGAGTGACGAAGTCAGGTGCTATGACTGACCCTCGTCTCGGCGGCATCGGCAGTGTCAGTCTGTCGTCGTAACCGTACAACCGTCTCTTCCTCAATCCGTTACACCTAATGCTCCAAATCCTTTACAAAATCGTGCAAACCCCATACTCGTGCCTTTTACCGCCATTCTCAGCGATTAGCCTCCGCTCTACCCAATGCAAATATTGTCGTTTCCACCCAAAAGCCATTGGCTAAAAACAGCGGAAAACAAAATTTAAAAAGAAAACAATATTGTAATAATTAAAATTTTTCGTACCTTTGTTTACGAATCGATTACATACGACTAAGAATAAATTCTGGTATATTGCTGCACGAATCATATCCTTCCTTGATGCAAGGCTGCCACGGACAGTACTTTCAGGAAAATCTTGATTATGCAGTTTTTGCCGGCTACCTTTCGGAAATTATACAACAATATATTTTAAAAGTTCTTATGCAAGTAACGAAAAGAAACGGGACAACAGAGCCCTACAACAGGGAAAAAATTGCTGTCGCAATAAGAAAGAGTTTCGCCAGTACCGGTCGGGAGGCTGCGGATGACACTATTCAGAAAATGGTGCATGAGGTAGAATCCTTCGTGCGTGACGACGCTACAGGCAGAAGTGTGGAGCGAATCCAAGATGAAGTGGAACGCTGCCTGATGGAACATGGCTTTTATGCGGAGGCAAAAAACTACATTCTCTACCGATGGCAGCGCACGGAGTGCAGGAAGACATTAAGCTATATCGCCGCGGAGACTGCCAGACCGCAGATTATGGATGTGCTCAAGGGCATACAGGCCGACTTCGCCTCCAACGAATACAGCCTTACCTTGCTGGCAGAGAGGTTTTCGGGATTCTGCAAGCCGGAGATGTCGGCAGATGAACGCATGGCGGCACTCATAAAAACAGCCGTGGAACTCACCACGCAGGAAGCCCCAGACTGGGAGTTTATAGCCGCACGACTGCTTGACTTCGTGCTTTCTGAAAAGCTGGAGAGGCAAGCACGCCTTGCAGGAGTACATTCGCTCTATGAGAAACTGCGTTATCTTACGGACGAAGGGCTGTACGGAAGCTACATCCTTGACTCGTATTCACGACAGGAAATAGAGGAAGCTGCGGCATTCATGCGCCCCGAACGTGACAAACTGCTCAACTACTCGGGACTCGACCTCCTCTACAAACGCTACCTCATACGCACTCACTCGCACGAACCTATGGAGTCTGTGCAGGAAATGTACCTGGGTATAGCCTTGCACCTCGCCATGCCTGAGAAGAATGGGCGGCTGCAATGGGTGAGGAAGTTCTACGAAATGCTTAGCCGTCTGGAGGTGACAATGGCGACACCTACGCTTTCCAATGCGCGCAAGCCCTATCATCAGCTTTCCAGTTGCTTCATCGACACCGTGCCAGACAGCTTGGAAGGCATCTATCGCAGTATCGACAACTTTGCAATGGTGAGCAAGTTCGGCGGCGGCATGGGCATGTATTTCGGTAAAGTGCGTGCTGCCGGTGGCAACATAAGGGGCTTCAAAGGCGTGGCAGGAGGAGTGATACGATGGATGAAACTCGTGAACGACACTGCCGTTGCAGTCGATCAGCTGGGCATGCGCCAAGGGGCGGCAGCTGTTTATCTGGATGTGTGGCACAAGGACTTGCCGGAGTTCCTTCAGCTCCGTACTAATAATGGAGACGACCGCATGAAGGCTCACGACATCTTTCCTGCCGTGTGCTACCCCGACCTGTTCTGGCGACTGGCGAAGGAGAATCTCGACAGGCAGTGGTTCCTCTTCTGCCCGAACGAAATAATGACGGTGAAAGGCTACTGCTTGGAGGACTATTACGGAGAGGAATGGGAAAAACGCTATTGGGACTGTGTGAACGATGCACGCCTTTCCAGACGCACCATAAGCATAAAGGACGTGGTAAGGTTGGTGCTAAGGTCGGCGGTTGAGACCGGCACCCCATTTACATTCAATCGTGACATAGTGAATCGTGCCAACCCGAACAGCCACAAAGGAATGATTTATTGCTCCAACCTGTGTACGGAGATTGCACAGAACATGTCGCCCATAGAGTCTGTTTCGTCTGAAATACGCACGGAGGGCGGCGACACGGTGGTGGTGACAACGGTCAAGCCGGGCGACTTTGTCGTGTGCAACCTTGCCAGTCTGTCGCTCGGACACCTCCCTTTGGAGGACGACGCCTTGATGAAGGAAAAGGTGGCGACAGTCGTTCGTGCACTTGACAATGTCATCGATCTTAACTTCTACTCCATCCCTTACGCCAAGATTACCAACCGCCGTTATCGCAGCATCGGACTTGGCGTGAGCGGCTACCACCACGCACTTGCCATACGCGGAATACGTTGGGAAAGCGAGGAGCACCTTAGCTTTATGGACGAGGTCTTTGAACGCCTCAATTATGCTGCGATAGAAGCCAGTGCGAAACTGGCGAAAGAGAAAGGAAGATATGAATGCTTCCCAGGAAGCGGATGGCAGACAGGCGATTACTTCACCAAACGCGGCTACACATCTTTAAAATGGCAGACTTTAGCGGAAAAGGTGGCGCACGACGGTATGCGCAATGCCTATTTGCTGGCAATTGCCCCTACCAGCAGTACAAGCATCATTGCCGGAACAACTGCCGGAACCGACCCCGTGATGAAACGTTTCTTCCTTGAGGAAAAGAAAGGGGCGATGCTGCCACGGGTGGCTCCAGCACTGTCGGACAGAACTTTCTGGAAGTACAAGAGTGCCTACCTCATCGACCAGAAATGGAGCATCCGTGCCGCAGGCATACGGCAACGGCACATCGACCAGTCGCAAAGTCTGAATATTTATATTACGAACGACTTCACAATGAGGCAACTTCTCAACCTCTACCTGATGGCTTGGGAATGTGGAGTGAAAACGCTCTATTATGTGCGTAGCAAATCATTGGAAGTGGAAGAGTGTGAGAATTGTGCATCATAACATAAGTTCCGCATCTCTACGTGATGCGGAACTCAAAAAACAAAACAGGTAAAATGGAAATTATGAAACTGAAGAAGAACGCCCTGTTCAATCCGGCTGGCGACACGGAAACACGCCTCAGAAGGATGATTGGGGGAAACACGACAAACCTTAACGACTTCAACAATGTGCGGTATAAATGGGTGAGCGACTGGTATCGGCAGGCAATGAACAACTTCTGGATTCCGGAAGAAATAAATCTCGCCCAGGATGTGAAGGACTATACGCGTCTGGACAGCAGGGAACGCACGGCATACGACAAGATACTTAGCTTCCTCGTCTTCCTCGACTCGTTGCAGAGCAACAACCTTCCGAATATCAGCGAGTACATAACTGCCAACGAAGTGAACCTATGTCTGCACATACAGGCTTTTCAGGAGTGCGTGCACAGCCAGAGCTACAGCTATATGCTCGACTCGATATGCAGTCCGGAAAAGCGCAACGAAATTCTGTATCAATGGAAAACCGACGAGCATCTGCTGAAAAGAAACACGTTCATCGGAAACTGCTATAACGAGTTTCAGAAAGAACAGACCGGCGACACGCTCATGAAGACACTGATGGCAAACTACATTCTGGAGGGAATCTATTTCTACAGCGGCTTCATGTTCTTCTATAATCTGAGCCGCAACGGAAAAATGCCGGGCTCGGCGCAGGAAATACGCTATATCAATCGGGACGAGAACACACACCTATGGCTCTTCCGAAACATCATACTTGAACTGAAAAAGGAATCCCCCGAACTCTTCACCGCCGATAAAGTGAAAACCTATGAAGCAATGATGCGTGAGGGGGTGGAGCAGGAAACGGCATGGGGAAAGTATGTGATAGGCAACAATATCCAAGGGTTGAATGAGCAGATGGTGGCAGACTACATACGATATCTGGGCAACCTGCGTTGGAACAGTCTTGGATACGGCGTCCTGTATGACGGCTATGAAAGAGAACCGGAAAGCATGCGATGGGTGTCACAATACTCAAACGCCAACATGGTGAAGACTGATTTCTTCGAAGCGAAAAGCACGGCCTACGCCAAGAGCACAGCTATCGTGGACGATTTGTAGAATTTATGAATTGTCTCGGCCTCTCATTGCTTCGTGAACCCGTGGGAAAAAAAGTAGGAAGAGAACCGCTGTTCTCTTCCTGAACTACCGAGTGTGCTGAGACCGAAACCACCTGACTTCGTCATTGCGTACCCCAAAAATCTTCGTCAAAGAGTTTAGCTATTTTCTGATACCTTGCCATCAGCATGGTTTGGGTGTAAACCTCATTGTTCAGAGGTAGCCTAATTTGTATTGTCGTGATTGTCTTAGCCAATGCAAGCACCTTGTCTACGCTCATTTTAATCTCTGAGACTTTCAGCATGCGCTCCAGTTCCTTGTATACTTTCAAAGCCACAAAGCAGATGCATATATGGGCTTCGATGCGTTTGCGTGTAAAGTGAAACATGGGGCGTATCTCTATCTTTGATTTGGCTATACGGAAGGCCCGTTCTACATGCCAAAGATTGTGATATGCTGTATATACATCCTGTATTGGTATATCCGTATTGGTGAGATATCCTTTTAGACCGTCCCATTTGGAGTCATCAGCTACACGGTCATAATTGATGGCGACTTTCACCTCACCATCCATGGATAAGAACTTATTGTAACCTCTCTTGTTGATGTTACCTTTCGTAAGCGCGCCATGCTTGTAAGCCTTTTCCAACCTGCGTATTCCCTTCTCCCGGTTATAGGCATCTTTCTTTGCACGGTCATCTGTATAGCCGACCAGGAGACGGCGTCCGCCTCCTTTGTCATATTCTACCATTTGGCAGTCGCGCTTGGGCTGTTCCAGTATCCAGTTCTTGACTTCCTGACTTTCATTCTTTATCTTCGCACCTATTATATACTTGTAGCCGTGCGCCTCAAGTTCCGCTATATTTGCATTGTTCATCAGGCCGGAGTCGGCCACCAAAACGAAGTTTTCCAATCCGTATTTGCTTACAAACTCGTTTATCGTCGGCAGCATCGTGTGGCCTTCATATTTGTTGCTCTCATGGATGCAATAGGCAAGCGGATAGCCGCCCAAACTTACAAGCAGGCCGAGTATGATCTGAGGATTACTGTGACGTCCCTCCTTTGAAAAGCCGGTCTTGCGCAAGTCGTCCTCATAATCCGCTTCAAAGTAAAGTGTGGTGACATCATAGAATAGCACACCGATATTTCCACCGAACAGTTTTGCTGTATGGCGCACGCTGATGTCCTGTACGACTTCGTGCTGATGGTCGCTAAGCTTGTCAAGATAGCGATAGATTTTTGAAAGGTCCACATCTTCGTCAAAGTGGTTTTTCAGATATTCCACCGTAGCAGCCTTGCTCGTTGGATATGCCAAACGGGCCTTTACAAGCTTGCGGAACACTTCATCGTCAATACGATTGAAACCAATCCTGTCAAACGTGCGGTCCAATATCAAGTCGCATCCGTTGAGAAGGATGTTGCTGACATTGGACAGAACACGGCGGACTTCTTCTCGTTCACGGTCGCACGCCTCACGCTCCTCACCATACAGATCGAGTTGTGGATGGCGTCGGGATTCTTCCTTGGAAATCCATTTATGACCTGCATTTACGAGACTGTCTATTTCGTTTGAATCTTTGGCCACACCAATAGTAATCAACTCTTTGTAAATGCCCTTTGTCTTCTCTGCAACAACAACACTTGTTGTTCCAGACCGATTCTTCTTTCTTTTGACAAACATAGTTAAAAAACCTTTTGCGTACCCCAAAATAAGGGTATGCAAAGATACAAAATATTGTTTATCAATTAATTACAAAATGGACATTTTTGAGTGACGAAGTCAGGACTTAACGGCTATTTGCAGAACGACATCCACTTTATGAAGAAAAACATCTATTTCAGTGAAACACAAGATGGCAAGGACGTAAAATACAAGATAGTAGATATAAAATCCCTTGTGGTGGACAATGCTATGCAAGACGGCAAGCAGCGCACTTTCATTCTTATAGATGACGACCCTAAATTTCCATTTTTGGCAACTGAAGTTTTCAAGGGAAAGCATGTCGTTGGCTATATGGAACCTTATGCTTTTGAAAACACCATCACAAGCAGAACTTTTACAGGTATCCCGTATGTTGCCGGTACCAATTATTCAGGTTGTAGATCATATCACTATATGGTTGATGGCGGCAAGCATGTGTACTATTGGAATTTGTTTGAAAGTAAAAAAATTAATGCTAAGAGAGAAAAATACTCTCAAAAGAAACTGTTGAAAAAGATAAGTGAGAAATTCAAGGACTATCCTACTGTTGCTGAAGAAGTGGAAAAGAGAGGACTCACAGCAGAGCAAATCCATGAAGATCCCACCATTCTTCTTGAAATTCTTGACAAGAGTCTGCAATAATCTTTTGTCTTTTCCCCCATACCAATGCTTCCGTACTCCCGCAGTATGGAAGCATTTTTCAATTTATTCCTCCCCACAGGTTGGCGGTTCATTCTCTGTAGGTCTCAGATGTTCTTGTTACTACTCAGCCCCTAAAAATGAATTTCAAGTACTCATTTGACATAATAGCCTATTTTGTAGCATAAATATAGCCAAAATCATCAATATTTTGCGGATTTGACACATCCAAGGGGTGTTGAGTAGTTACGTATATGGCAGCAACTGAAAATAAAATCTAAAAAATAGATATGATTTTCATCAATCCACATAAATGTTGTACCTTTGTCACCGAAAAGAGTTGTTTGACAAGTAATGCAAACTTATGTATAATACAGAAGTTAAAACTATTACCAAGTCATTACCTCTATTGAGGTGAAACACTTGTAAATCGCTCATTTTTAGCTATTCGGCATATTTTAGCAGAATTTTTCGGAAAAATACTACCCAACGGTGTGGAGATTTTTTCGAAAACCGAAGGCTCGACCTTTTATTTCCAAAGCCCGCTGCCATACCTTTGCACCTGCACGATAACGGTTGATGCCAAAAGGAAAGACCTTGTGGAGGAAAGAAAATCAGAGCGACAAATGAAAATAGAAACTTCACGGAAGTTTTTGGACTGCACGATTATCGCATACTCATTTCTGAGAAATGGATACAATTACTGTCTTGCAAATGTTTTTAGGAAAATGGAAATCGCACACAAGAATGGCACAGCCATCAGAGAAATTCCGGTGAAAGAAGAGTATGGCTTGTCCATGCTTCTTGCATCGGGTTTTCTCCAAGGCTGTGCAGCCAAGCATGAAAGTGGTCGTTGAGGTTTACATCAATGACTTCTTTCTTGCGGTGGAGTATGCAAACAAAATGGTACGGCAAATCAAGGAATGGTGTTTCTTTTGATCGGTTAGCCTGCAACCGACAAAAAGAAGCACTTTTCCTCATGCCGTACTACTAAGACACGAAAGGGTGGCGTGCCACTGTTTCATGTCGTTTGGATTGTGCGATAAAAAAATGGAACTGCGAGTTGTGGCTATAAAAGTCAGCCGTTGTCAGCACGGCAAACAAAGAAAAGTCCTTGGCTGTATAGTCTTGAAGTATTTCAAGGCATACCGCCAAGGATTTTTCTTGCCGTGCCATAGTCGGAGGAAGTTAGTCTGAGGTACGAGGACTGTCTTTCTGCGACGACGGCTGACTTTTATACAAAACACACGAAAGGATGAGAATATGCAAACGAAATAGACCATTCAAAAAACAGGAACCCTTGCCACTTAAGTTTGAATGGATTGAAATGGAAATAGCAAAGAATAGAGAAGAATATGGTTTAATAAAAACAGATTTGTCCAAGCAAAAAATCGGGGATAAAAAATCTTAAAACATTCTTTATCTCCGATTTAAAGCCTTTAATTCCTTCGAGTATTCCATGTGTCATCACCTTTTTCCTTTACAAGCATACAGTCATGCATTGTACCTGTAAGCCCTGATGTCTGTCCCATATTGGCAGATATATACAATGTAACAGTCTCTTGCTTATCAACAGGCTCATTATCATCTATACAGCTTGCCAACAAAGAAAGTACGATAAGTAATATTGCATAGAAACAGAATCTTTTCTTTTGTATATTCATAACTTTTAAAATTAATGAATGTTTGGTATTCTTCCACCTGATGGAGGATTAGGCTTGCCTTTGTTTAATGCAGCTTGCAACTCTTTTCGATGACCTTAATAGGTAAAGACAGCCATAATCACTGAATTTCAATTTGTAGCATAATACTATCTTCCTTTGAACTATGGCTGTCTTTTTTGTCAAGTAATTTTTAACGTTCGTGTTGTAGACTTAAAAATTATTTTCTATTCGTCCATTTGCAGGTGGATTAGGATTGCCATTATTCAACTGTGCTTGTAATTGCAACCTTTCTTGTTCTGTCAACCGTTTGTTATTGCCATCATAAACAACTTTATCCAATTCACGATATGTATCAGACCGAGCTACATAAGGCAAATACAGATAATTTATCCACATTCTATCTTGGTCTGAAACGGTTTTTCCTTGTGTAATCAAACTTCCATCCTTTTTGGTATACATAGCTGCACTTGTATCATTGACCATACTCTTGGAAGAAGTCTCAGAACTATAACCCATTAAAGAATTGTAATCATAGCTTCCCCTATACATATAGTTTGTGGTAACTTTAGAAAAATTAGAACGACCTTTACTTGTCAGATTATTCCAATTTATGGTAACATAATCGTCTCTGTCTGGACGCTGCTGCTCATGCATCATACCTAAGGCATGACAAATTTCATGTTCTATAATACCATAATCTCCCAAATACGATGCATAATCAAAAGCAAAATCAGCCAATTCGATGTCTTGTCTTCCTCCTACACGACCTATTTTGGACTCACTCGTGTCACCCTTTTTGTAAATGAAATTAACATAAGGATAATCAATATTATAGACATTGTCATGTTGTGATTGTCCTGTAGAATTATAAAAACGTACATTTGTTTTGGATTGAAGATCTAAGAGTGCTGCTTTAATGCAAGCTTTTTGTTTGGAATTCAGGTTGCTATCATATGTAAATCTGACCATAGCCCATAAGTTATAGGCCGTTGGATGCACTCCCAAATTTCTTGTACTTATTAACTTGGATATATTTAAAGGCATATTCGTTAATGGATTTACAGACAAGTCTCTTGCCAAGGGTTCTGTCACTTTTCCTACAATAGATCCAGTTTCGTTTAGATTGTTCAACTGTTCATCGGACAAGATTATATCTCCACCGAAGATATAATTATCACCTTTTTTCTCTACTTGAACACCAGAATTGAGAGTTAGAAATTCACTTTCTGACTCGTTTGTGCCAACAATATGGTCATTCATCACCGCATCATCCTGAGAACAGGAAAAAAGTATGAGTGACAGAAGCACAAACATGATTTTATCAAAAACATTCTTCATAATGCATAAAATTTTAGAATTTAACTTATATTTTCCTTGGAAATGATTTCCACTAATTCATATAATGTTCTTAGGGTTATGCCCTATGCTGATGGCACAGAACATTCAAGGGGTTGTTACAGACACAAAAGGTAAGCCAATTTCATTTGCCAATATTGTGGAACTGGTACAAGCAGACTCTTCTTTCGTTAAAGGAACGGTTAGTAAGGAAGATGGTTCTTTCATACTTGAAGGTGTAAAGAGTGGCAATGTCATTCGAGTTTCTCTCATCGGTTATGAAACACAATATATAAATTATACGGGGCAAACTACCGTCACCTTAAAACTTCAGGAAAGCACCAATATGCTTGGCGAGGTTATTGTCAAAAGTTTGTTGCCAAAGACCGTGCTGCGTGGAGAAGGAATGATTACAAATATAGAAGGCAGTGTGTTGGAGAAAACTTCCAATATGGAACAGTTGCTTTCACGCATTCCTAATGTGTCTGCCAAAGATGGGCAGATAGAAGTATTTGGTCGTGGCACACCTGTCATATTTATCAATGGTAGGAAGATGCAAGACCAAATGGATTTGCAACGTTTGCAACCAAGCGACATAAAGAAAATTGAAGTAATCAATAACCCTGGTGCACGATATGATGCCAGTGTGAAGAGTGTCATACGCATTACCACAAAGAAGGCGCAGGGCGAAGGCTTCAGCTTTGACAACAAAACTACGTTTTCGGTCAATGAGGAAAAACGCTTAAGCTCTTATGAGTCGTTCCAAGGAAATTATCGAAGAGGAGGATTGGATGTCAATGGGTTCTTGTATGGTGCATATACTCACACTCCAGAAAACAAACAGGTGACGCAATATTCATACATCACAGATACTTGGCAGCAGAATATGAACGTCAATCAAGAATTCACGAACATCAACCCATACGCACGCTTGGGGGTTAGCTATATGCTTGGCGAAGAAAGCAATTTGGGTGCCAGCATCAGCTACAATCGTTTGGCAAAGGATAAAGGCGAAGGAACTCAGACGTTCAATATAATGCAGAACAATGTACAGAAGGAATCTTCAACCGTTGATTATCTTAGTCCAGGTCAGTCAACGACTTATTCCGCCAATGCTTATTATGTTGGCAAGATAGGAGGACTGAATGTGGATTTCAATACAGATTATTACTGGTATGGCAAGAAGCAGTGGATGGACTTACACGAAATGGTGCTTGACGATTATCGTAAGGCAGAGACGGAAAAGTCAGATGTCTGCTCTTATCGCAACAATCGTAACTATTTGTTGGCATCCAAACTTGTCCTTAGTATTCCTTTGTTGAATGGCACTTTTTCGTTGGGCGGTGAATACAGTCATGTGAATCGAAGAAGTCACTACCAAGTGGAGCCAGAAGTGGTTGATAACGAGAAAGAAAAAGTCAAGGAGTCAATGACTTCGGCGTTCGTTGACTATAGCCGTAGATTCGGGCAACTGACTATGCAAGCAGGGCTTCGCTATGAATACATCGACTTTGACTATTATAACAATGATTTGTATATAGCAGAACAGAGCAAGACTTACGGCAATTGGTTTCCGTCTCTGGCTCTCTCTCTTCCTGTTGGCAAGACACAGATGCAACTGACGTATGCCACCGACATCTATCGCCCAAGCTACAACGAGCTTAGAAGCGGTGTGCAGTATGACAACCAATACACATACGAGTCGGGCAATCCATTCCTCGTCCCTTCAATTACGCACAATCTTACCTACGGACTCTCTTGGAAATGGCTCAATCTGCAATTGGTTTATTCGCATATCTCAGATGAGGTTTGTACAATGACGCAGACTTATCGTGACGATCCGATGAAGTCACTCGCTCGCCCAGAGAACATCAATAGCTACAACTCTTTTCAAGCAGGCCTTACGCTGAACCCTACCTTTGGCATTTGGCATCCAACATTGGAAACAATGCTCTATAAGCAATGGCTCAAGATGGATACGCATGTGGGCAATAAGCTTGACAATCCTGTGGCAGTTTTCCAACTTACCAATGCGTTTGACTTCAAGTTGCTGACGGCTTCACTTGTAATGACCGCACAGACCGAAGGTAATATGGGTAACAAATATATCCGCCAAGGCTATTTCAATACAGACCTGTCACTCTACAAGTCGTTGCTTAAGAATCGCCTTACGTTGACACTTGACGTTTCAGATGTATTCGGAACAGGGAACCAACATCGCACATTCTATTCAGGTGTGCAAAGAACAATGTTATATGACCTGAATTCCACAAGTGCCATTACCTTTAGCATCCGCTATCGCTTTAACGCAACGAACAGCAAGTATAAAGGAACTGGTGCAGGTCAATCTCAAAAGAACAGAATGTAAAGTCATAAAACTAAAGCTTCGGAAAAGAATAAAAATCAACTTGTTGCAAACAGAAAGTTTCCCTTTGTGAAAACATAGAAAGTTAATTTTTAATATAAATGATATGATTTTTCCTATTATACATCAACATGACTCCATGCAATGCGGAATAGCCTGCTTGCAAATGGTATGTAAATATTTCGGCAGAGAATACTCTTTGGATTCTCTGTCGAAACTTTGTTTTGCTACTGCGGAAGGAGTCTCTCTGTTAGGTATCAATGAGGCAGCAAACACACTTGGCTTGCATACTACATGCGCTAGAGCTACAACTATGGTGCTAGGTGAAATCCCTTTACCTTGTATCCTTCATTGGAACCAAAATCACTTTGTTGTCTTGTATAAAGTCAAGAAAGGAAAGAACTTCTATGTTGCAGACCCAGGGAAGGGATTGGTTGTTTATACGTTAGAGGAGTTCAAGCAACAGGTATGTGAAGAAATATCGCAAGTACTTCGGGCAAATCATCTTGGGCTTGATAGTCGGAAGCCTTTTGCAGCTTGTCCTGCCGTTCCTCACTCAGTCCATCGTGGATGTTGGCATCAAAAACCAAGACATTGGCTTTGTTTGGCTTATATTGTTGGGACAGCTAATGCTAACAATTAGCCGAACTGCTATTGACTTTATCCGTAGATGGTTATTGCTTCACATCTCCTTGCGCATCAACATATCATTGGTTAGCGACTTCTTTATCAAGCTCTTGAAGTTGCCGATGTCTTTCTTTGACACGAAGCTTATGGGAGATTTGATGCAAAGAATGAGTGACCATAGTCGTGTGAATAAATTTCTCACACAGCAGACACTCAACATAACATTTGCGATGTTCACTTTTGTTGTGTTTTCTGTGGTGCTGTTTTTATACGATAAATTTGTGTTTGCTATCTTCTTGTTGGAAGTGTTCTCTATGGCGCATGGATGACTTTATTCTTAAGACGGAGGAAAGTACTAGATTATGAGTTATTTGAACAGCAAGCCATCAACAACAACAAAACTTATGAGTTCATCACCTCTATGCAAGAAATCAAATTGCAGGATTGTGAGCAACGCAGAAGATGGGAATGGGAAGATACACAAGCTGATTTGTTTGGAGTACAGATGAAATCGCTCAAACTCCAACAAATGCAAGAAGCTGGGTGCATATTCATCAATGAAACAAAAAATACCATCATTACAGTTATAGCTGCAACAGCGGTAATTCACGGAGACATGACCCTTGGCATGATGCTTGCCATACAGTATATTATTGGTCAATTAAATACACCTGTAGATCAATTGATGAACTTCTTTTATTCCCTGCAAGATGTGAAGATTAGCTTGGAACGTATCAACGAGATTCACCAGATGGATGATGAGAACGGAAAGGAAGGCTTGCTAACTTCCATCGAGGACAAGAGTGAGGGCATTGACATCAAGAACATCCTGTTCAAGTACGACCCACATGCTTTGCGCAAAACCATAGACGATGTGAGCATTCACATTCCGCAAGGTAAGGTAACAGCCATCGTTGGCGCATCTGGCAGTGGAAAGACCACCCTCATCCGCTTGATACTTGGTTATTATCCTGTCTTGGAGGGAAAAATCAACATTGGAAATACTGACATCAACAAACTCAACAAAAAGTGGTGGCGCAGACAATGTGGCGTAGTGATGCAGGATGGCGTTATCTTCTCGGAGAGTATAGCAAGAAATATTGCTGTTGATGATGGCGATATAGACAAGGAAAGGTTGTTGAAAGCTGCCGAGATAGCTTGTATCAAGGACTATGTGATGGCTTTGCCTCTGAAGTTCAACACCAAGATTGGACGTGATGGCGTGGGACTAAGCCAAGGACAGAAACAACGCATCTTGATAGCGAGGGCGGTGTATAAGAATCCCGACTACATCTTCCTTGACGAGGCGACCAACTCGCTCGATGCCAACAATGAGAGAAGTATTGTGGAGAACTTGGACAAGTTCTATAAGGGCAAGACCGTAGTGATTGTTGCGCATCGCTTAAGCACGGTGAAGAATGCCGACCAGATCGTGGTCATCGACCATGGAAAAGTGGTTGAGATAGGCAACCATGAGTCTTTGACCGCCAAGCGAGGGGCATACTATAATCTTGTGAAGAATCAGTTGGAATTGGGAAACTAAAATGCTTTTGACATGGAACAGAAAATGAAAAAGAATCAGATAACATCGAGTTGAGAAGTGAGAAGGTGAGGAACGTGATAGGTAAGGTTCCTCCTCGCCTCGTCAGCTTGGGAACGGTTGTCATTACGATAATAGTCCTCGCCCTCGCAGTTGCTTTCTACAAGATACCTTATCCTATATCTATAGAGGCTAATGGTGAGGTCATCAATCAAGGAACAGTGCAAGTGTTTGTGCCATACAAGTATTTGTACCTTTTCGATAAACCAAGGACTGCTCATGTTTCTTTTGAGGGTAATGATATATCATATAACTGCAACATCGCAAGCCATAATGCCAAGCTCATACATAGGGAAGATGGTAACTATTTTATGGCTATAGCCACTGTGAGCACACAGGGACAAAATACTCCCCTGTGTTGCAAAAGTACATGAAAGCCGATGTGAGAATCATCGTCAGCAATAAAACGTTATGGCAGCAGGTATTTGGATAGGCTATGTCCGAAACTGCTGTTTGTTTTTGGATGCATGTGTTGGTAAGCATCAGATTTTACGCAAAAGTTCTAAATTCCGTAAATTTCTTCTTGTAATTATGGGATATTAAGAAAATTGTCGTATCTTTGTCCCCGAATTAAGGCGTTCTTTGCATATTGCAAAATACAGAAACGAGCAGAAGTCCGCTCGTTTACAAAATGATTCGGTCTCTTCCTTTAATCTCTACAAGGCTCTTTATCTCAAGCTGATGTTTCTTGTCTGCAAACAACAAATCGTGCGAGAGCAATTCTTTTTGATAGCGTTCAAGCATCGCAGAATAGTCCTTGTATAAATTCAGAGCTTGTTCATAATTGCCCTGTTTTTCCAAGATATCGATTTTTACAGAAGCGTATTTGAGAGAATCCAATGTGAAACGATCTGGAGTTATTTCAGAAAGCAACTTCATAGCCTTGCCATAGTCTCCAATTTTTGAATAGCCTTGGGCAAAATTCATCTTGTCGTCTTTAGTCAAATCCAAGTCTTGATTCTGATTTAAAAAAGATTTGATGTCGGCAGGAGTACAAAATTCCACAGTGTAAGAAAGCAATGAGGGAAACAGGTACGCTTCACCATCTTGGTTCTTTTGTACTAAAGGCACACAGATGGATATAAGGCTGTCCGCTGCAGTCTTGTTGTTGAGCATAACATACCCATCAATGGCATTGGTGTAGCTTTTGATTTCAAGCAAGTCTCTGCCGATAGCTCCATAAAGTTTCGCTGCTGCCATATTGTTTTGAATGAACTCTTTTGTCTTGTACTGTTTGAGATACAATGTACCTTGCGCCACAAATGTATGTGCCAGCAATAACGAGTCGGTAACTGCTTGCTTCAAATCACAGGCATTCATAAAAGAGAGCATTGCAGAATCGTCATCACCTTGATTCTGATAAATCCTGCCTTGATAATAATATGTCCGAAACTGTTCGTCTGGAGTTCCGTTTTTGATATAATAGTCAATGGCGGGTTCAAGTATATCAAAGGTCGTGGTGTCTATGCAGTTCTTGTCCAGTGCCATAGATTTCAGCAACGCATATTTGGCAGCATCCTTACCCTTGAAACCAGAGGCGTGAATGCTGTTTAAAATTGTAAGCGCCGAATCTGGTTTTGTATTCATGAGTTTTTCCGCAATATCCATCTGCTCGCTTGTAGAAGCATGTCTTTCACATGCTACCAACATCACAACTGAAACAGACATGATTATGATACTTTTAGCGCGAAATGAAATAATATATGCAGTCTTCTTTCCGCCAATATCAGCAAGAACGATATTGATGGCGGCAAAGAATGCGGATAATCTTGATTTCTTATATTTAAACATTGTATTTTATATTAAGTTTACATTCATCTTTTGTTCTATAAACAAAGGCTGGGTACATCCATACAAGAACCAAGACAGCACAAAGGCAACGCTTGTCCCTGGCAGTCTTGGTATGGCATACAGAATTATGAAAGTCGGATTTGTCTGCCCTTTGTTCCTGAATAGATGACACATTAAATGTCCTTGTTTATGTAATGCTTATGTCAGCTCTTACTCGTAGACCTTGTTCTGCTTCAGCTTCTTGTTCAGATCCAGACATCTTTGCGGTATGGAGGTTGTACCACGTACTCGCACACTATTGAGCATAGCCATACGATCCAGACCGTTGGATGTCACATTGACACCAGCAGCCTGACCACTCAACACGTCAAGGGCATTGTTGGCCGCACCCTTGTTGGAATGATTTCCAACTATCTTAATAATATTACTTCCATTGTCAATGGAATCTTTCCGTTCTGCAGGAACTTGCTTTTGTGCATGAGCCAAAAAACTGCAAAAGAGCGCAATGAGAAGTAATGTAAAGTCTTTTTTGCTCTTTGCCATTTTCTATTTCTATTACTTTGGTTATGGATGATTTCAGATAAGCAAAGATAAGGTGCAATACATTAAAAAACGTATATAAACTCCAATATTTATGCATTATTAACGATAAAAATCGAAATAGTCGAGTAAATCTCTATCACAGCTACACCTGCCATAGAATATAACGGTTCACGGAGTTTTTGCTTGTGTAAAATATTTGTGATTTCACATTATTACATCACAGGTCAGCAACCATTTTTATGTATTTGTATCTTAATGATATTGCATTCTTCTTGCCGTGCCATAGTCGGAGGAAGTTAGTCTGAGGTACGAGGACTGTCTTTCTTCGACGACGGCTGACTTTTATACAAAACACACGAAAGAATGAGAATATGCAAACGAAATAGACCATTCAAAAAACAGGAACCATTGCCACATAAGTTTGAATGGATTGAAATGGATATAGCAAAGAATAGAGAAGAATATGGTTTAATGAAAATAGATTTATCCAAGCAAAAAATCGAGGATAAAAAATCTTAAAACATTCTTTATCCCCGATTAAATATCGTACCTTTGCAACCGAAAGAGTTCTTTGGATGGTTATGCAAATCACAGCAGGATGCAACATCCTGTTTATTTCTAATTCGTAACCTCTTCTTTTTATGAGATAAAAACTTATCTCATTCTCAATCACTTATAAAAAATACGTACTTTCTATTATTAAAACTCGTAAGTGCGACATGAAATACTACTCACAATACCGTATACACGACTTGTTTGAACTCCAAGAGTCTCTCTCGGGATTGAGCAAGTCCAACCGCTGGGTCAAGCTTGCCGGCCGCCTACCCTGGGCCAAGATCGAAAAAGAATACAACAAGCATCTGAAGAACAGCCATTGCGGAGCTGGCAACAAGCCCGCATGGTTGTTGGTGCCTTAATAGTGAAGAATGTGGAGGATTTGAGCGACGACAGGCACGCCGAGGAGAAAAGAAGGGCCCTATGTGAACGGAACGAGATAGAGGCGACGTTTGGAACATCCAAGAGGGTTTACCGGACGAACGACATCCGAGCGAAACTTGACAATACGGCTAACACGTGGATAGGGGCTTGCTCCTTCGCTAAAAACGCAATGAAGTTCCTAAGGGGACTTCTTTGTCTCGTTTTCGCAAAAACAGGCTTGGAGACCCTCAAAAAGAGAGTTCTCAGCACCATCGACGACCTCGTGGGAGTTTTACCCTCGCCACAAGTCAGCTGGGGCAAGATAAATTAGCGGACCCTATTTATACTTTGTAATTAGGTATATTCTCCAGTTGTTCCTCAATGACTTTGAAGTCTTGGCTTAAATCCAACGTTTTTACCATGAAAACATTTCCATCATGGTTTTTGAACTGGACATTCGGTTGGATGTCGCTGGATGTTTTCGCATAGAGAAGCATTCCATCTACGAGACCCGCATGGTATTTGTCCTCATTTGTGACGTAGGTATGTATCTGATAAAGATTAGGGGAATGGATGCTTATTTTTCCCATATTCTCCTGGACGGTTTGACCATAGTACTTAGTGTCTATTATCAACGCTCTATCTCCTAAGACGAGGGTAACGTCAGTCTGCATGATAGGCAACATAGAGGCTGAGACACTCTCGTTCTCGCACAAGTCCCACTTTATCTGCTTTGCCTGCGCTTTGTATTCTGGATGTTTCCTCTTGTAATACTCCATGACGAAACGCTGAAAGAGCAGGTTCATGTGTGCGTCAGAGAAACGCTCCATCTTCACATCTCCACTTTCTGTTGTAAACAGTCGGTTATGCAACAAGAAATAGCACAGGCTATGAAGCATCTGGTATGTGCGTGTATTGCGGTCATAGCGCAACATATCCCAGTGAACAGAGGAAGATGGTATCTCATCAACTGCCTCGAAGTATATCATGAGCTTTTTCAGCTTTGCCTTTCTCTCTGATGATACATCGGAATAGCGAAGCAGCAGGAGTACGCACGATTTCAATATCTGGTTGAAGACATTGTTCTCTGAGAAAGTGTCATACTCGCATACCAAGTGGGTGTCTCTCGTCATGCGCTTCTTGATGGTTTGCTGCATAGATAACTTTCCACGTAGCGTTTGCAGTTCTTTTTCCTTGATGACGTACTGACGATGGAGACCTTGCTTCAAAAGATAGGCAATACCGAGGGAGAGGATTTCCGCGAACAGGTCGTGAATATCCTCAAAGTCTTCTCCTGCTATCTGCTCATAATTGTTCCGATTCAGCTCCTTGAATGCGTATGTGAGCATATAGTAGACGTTCTTGATTGGTATGCCTTTGTCTATTATCATGATAGTATGTTCTTGATGATGTCTATTTGCATCTTGCTCTTTTGTGGGTCATCAAACCAGTATTCTTTCAGCATCGGGGCTATGTCGTAGTTCACGACATTCCTCAGCCATTCCTTGCTAACAGTTTCTTGGTCGCAGAAATAGCTGTGCCCAATGCAGAAGCCTGATCCCAAGGAGTCATCATTGGCGATGACATTGTTGAGATTGACGATGGCATCTATTACCTGGTCAAAGGTCTCATCATGGAGACTTTCTTGGTATTGCTTAAAGCCATCAGTCAAGAAGCCTGGCTCCATCTCAAAGAAGCTGAAACGGCGACGCAGAGCATAGTCTATCATGGCAAGGCTACGGTCTGCCGTGTTCATCATGCCTATGACGTAGATGTTCTCTGGGACAGTGAAGTCTTCACCTGTGTACGCCAGTTTGAGGGTCTTGCCACGATAGCCTTTCTCTATGAGCATGAGGAGTTCTCCGAATATCTTGCTCAGATTGCCACGGTTTATCTCGTCGATGATGAAGAAATATTGCTTATCGGGATTACTCTTGGCTTTCTTGCAGAAATTGTAGAAGATGGCAGGTCTCAGCATGAACCCTCCGTCTTCCGTTGGTTTGTAGCCCATGACGAAGTCTTCGTACGAGAAATTCTGATGAAACTGCACCATTTCGATTTGCTCATCATCCTTCAGACCGAGCATGGAGTATGCAAGGCGTTTGGCGGTGAAGGTCTTGCCGACACCAGGAGCACCTTGTAGTATAATGTTCTTCTTCTGTCTCAGCAGTCCGACAAGGCTATCATAAGCTTCAGAACCCATATAGACCTCACTAAGAAAATCATCTTTGATGTAGAACTCCTTTTGCTTGACAACAGGGACAGCGTTGCTTTCACGGATAATATCAAGTATAAGTTCATATTCGGCTTCTGACAGACAGAAGAAAGAGCCTTGTGGATTTCCCAAGAATTGCATGTCCTTCAAGCCTTCAACGGCTTTGATGGTCGGAAAATCTATCGGATTCTTCAAAGCTTCTTTCTTCACGAACTCTATAGTCTCGCCATTCTGCTCTTTTGAAACCTCTGCTAATGCGACAATTTGCTTGACAGGAGTTGACTCATAACCAATGACGGCATCACCAGCTTTTGCGTCAAGGAAGTTCTGGAAGATGCGCCGTTGCTTGCCGCTATCGTTATAGAGTTCGTACTCTACGGTAGAGCCTACAGCCAAGTCTGCCATGCTCCATATCTTGGGATTGGCCACCAACCACCAGTAGCGTTTCTGGGTGGGTGTGTTGATCAATGCCTCCAACGCCTTAACATAGTCGGGGTACTTGGTGATGTCTGTCAACGTCTTCAACACAGAATTGTGAGGAGCGTCCCACATTCCGATGTTTGTCCACTCCACCTTGTGGATATTTCTGAAGTCTTCATAGGTCTCATCATAGATATACTCGGATTTTACTATTCCCCTGCCTATAATCTTACTGATTCCTGACTTGACGAAAATGACATCTCCTGGTAGTACTTCATGGACAAACTGCCATATCGCAAGACCATCATTCATGAAACTTGCATCTGGTTTTCCATAGACATCTCTCAAATGGTCTCTAACGCTATCAAGAGAGTCATATTGCTCCAAATCTTCCATGTCATCCCATCCGATACAGATGATACTGTCTTGCTGGCAGAGATCCCATTTTGATGCTCCCTCACCTGGAGCATAGAGCCAGTACTTTTTTTCTGATAATTGCGCATCTTCTGCTTGACTGTTATTTTCTATCATTTGGAGTAGCCTATCGTAGAACATGAATAGGTCTTCCGGACCTTTCTTTTCGAGAAGGAAGCGTTGCATCTCTGGAATACTCTTGCCATTGGGATTGTCCAAACCGAACTTGGCAGATGCTTTCTTCAACATCGTACGGTTATAGATAGGAACCAATTGCTCATTGGAGTACAAGAAGGCTATCTTCCACTTGAACACATTGCCAAAGGTGGTTATGCTGTCGATGGCTTCAAACTCGCCGTTTCTGGCATAGTTGGCTATTTTCACGATATCACTTCTTACCAATGTGTAAGCTTCTTCTGCCGAATTTCCGTTCTTGGTATACCAAGCATAGGTGTCATCACACATGAATCGTTCACGTGTGTCCTTTGGTTTCTCGTTGTACTTGTAGATGCCAAACTTATAGGACGAGCCGCCCCGTATAGAACCTAACTCATGGGTTTTACTCTCAACCCAATAACAGAAAGAGTCAGTTCTGTTTAGGTTAGTATATTTATCCAATGGCATTTCCGACAAGGTTTCCAATGGGAACGCTGTAAGAAAATCATTGAGTAGTTTTCGCCTGTCTTCCATAATCCTTAATACCGCAACACTATTATCAATTAAACTTTTTAAGTACCTGACCAACAAAAAGTTGCCCAGAATTTTGCCATGTCGAAGAATTCGCTTATCTTAGTGTCGCAAAAACAAACAAGAGAATCCGACGATAGACATGGCAAAGATACAAATTAAATCCGAGAAACTCACTCCTTTTGGAGGAATATTTTCAATCATGGAGCAATTTGACTCCACGTTGTCTTCTGTAATCGGCTCCAACCCTCAGTCTAAGGTGTAGGTTGTTCGGTTATCAGTACAGCGAAATCATCCGCTCACTCATGAGTATCTACTTCTTCTGTGGTGGCTCATGTGTTGAGGATGTCACTACTCATTTGATGAACCATCTCTCGCTTCATCCGACACTTCGCACTTGTCGAGTTCTATAACCTTCGCGGAGGAAAGGAACGCATCTTCGATGATATGAACAATGGTTTCGGGTGGGACAGATTGCCCAAATCCTTCATGGCAGAGAACACCGTGTTCCTTCTTCTTACTGCACTTATCCGTAACTTCTACAAGGCCTTTATCCACAGACTTGACGTAAAGAGGTTCAGACTCAATGCTACAAGTCGCATAAAAGCGTTTGTCTTCAGGTTTTTCTCTGTACCAGCCAAGTGAATCAGGACATCAAGGCGGTATGTGCTGAATATCTATACCTGTAACAATGCTTACGCGGATGTGTTCCAGACAGATTTTGGATAACGCCTACAACTTATGGGTATGATACTGCGTATTGCCTCAAGTCGCATTGTGGGGTAAGGGGATATTGTAGGCATAAGTGGGTTTTTCAGCCTCAATTTATCTGCTAATTCAGTAATGAGAGGACGTGTACACGCAATAAACACGTTGAAGGGCTTAGTTGCGGATTTGAGGTCTATCTTTCTTTTGTGGCTTTTCAAGCACCACCCACACACCTGCATTAACCTTGCCTTCATGCCGAATGATGCCAGCTTTCTGCATTGCCGCCCAATCGCGTTCTATCGTACGCTGTGTCACCGACAATGTTTCCGACATTTGTTTCCGACATGATTGGTGTCATTAGTGCCATTTACACCGCCATTACGGTAAATGATAATCAATGTTCCGCGCGTTGTTACTTGTTGTAAAAGTTGTTCAAGTTGTCTTCTATGTGCCCACGTCGAATCACTCCATTTTCCGGAAGAACCACTTTTATTTGTTAAAACTCGTAAGGGCGACATGAAATACTACTCACAATACCGTATACACGATTTGTTTGAACTCCAAGAGCCTCTCTCGGGATTGAGCAGCTTGGTCTGCATGCGAAAACAGGTGTTTACGAAAAGATATGTGGGAATTTCTCCCCTGTCTGCCAAAAAATGACTAACTTTGCATTGTAAAAAGCATCACACTATGGAGATATGTATCGTTTCGGGCGCACGCCCCAATTTCATCAAGGTCGCCCCGCTCATCCGCCAGATAGACAACTTGCGGAGGGAGGGAAGCCCCATCAGCTATTCGCTCGTCTATACGGGCTGCCAAGGAGACCCCACGCTGGAAGGAACGCTCTTCGACGACCTGAGCATCCACATGCCCGATGAGTATCTGGGTGTGGACTGCGAGAATCTCAACGAGCTTACGGGGCAGGTGATGTCTCGTTTCGAGGTCTATCTGCAGCAGCATCCCACCGACGCCGTGGTAGTAGTGGATGATCTTGCCTCAACCATGGCCGCTGCCATCGTCACCAAGAAGCAAGGTATCCTGCTGGCCCATATTGCCGCAGGCACACGCTCCTTCGATATCAATATGCCGAAGGAGATCAACCGCCTCGTCATCGATGGTCTCTCAGACCTGCTCTTCACCGCAGGCATCAGCAACAATAGCATTGCCAATCGTGAGGGAGCGGAACTCTCGAAAGTCTATATGGTGGGCAACATCCTCATCGACAACCTCCGCTTCTGTCGTCAGCGTATCGAAGGCATCGGCAACGAGCTGGCCAAGCACCCGGCCCTGCCCGCCATCACGGACGCTTCCTACCTTGTGCTGACGCTCAACCGCAAGTTGCTCATTGCCGACACTCAGAGACTGGAAGCCATGTTGCGCGTTCTCGATGCCGATGCCACAAAGGCTGGTGTTCCCGTGATCGCACCCTTGCGTGGCAGATCCCGCGAGACGGTGGAGCAAATAGCCGCCCAACGAGCGCTGAAGTCGCTGCGCTTTGCCGAACCTTTGGACTACCTGGAGTTTGGATTCCTCACCGCCCACGCCCGCGGCATCATTACCGACTCGGGCAACGTGGCCGAGGAAGCTACGTTCAACGGTGTGCCCTGCATCACGCTGAATAGCTATACGGAGCACATCGAGACCGTGAAGGTAGGTACCAATGTGCTTGTGGGCGAGAATCCCGACCTGCTCCAAACCGCCTTGAACGACCTGTTGCAGGGCAAATGGAAGAAGGCTGCCTTGCCCGAGCGTTGGGAGGGCCGATCGGCAGAGCGTATTGTCGCCACCATCATCGAGCAACTTCAGAAGAAAAAGGAGGTATAAGCGACTGGCATGCACGGAGGGAAAGACAACTACACCTACCTGACGACGGCTCCCATCCGCCGGGTAATACCTACTATGGCCGTTCCGACCATTGTCGGTATGCTGGTGACGAGTTTGTATGTCATAGCTGACACATTCTTTGTCGGGCAGCTCGACACGCAGTCCACGGCTGCGGTGGGCGTTGTCTTCCCGCTGATGTTCTTCATGCAGGCCTTTGGTTTCTTCTTCGGTCACGGATCGGGCAACTACATTTCGCGCGAGTTGGGAGCTCGCCGTCATGGCAATGCCCGCCGCATGGCCGCAGATGGGTTCTTTCTTTCACTCTTTACGGGACTGACCCTCATGACCTTGGGCCTGGTCTTTCTGCATCCTTTGGCCCTGCTCCTCGGTTCCACGCCCACCATCTTGCCCCTGACGGAAAGCTATCTCTCGGTCTCGCTGCTGGGAATGCCTTTTCTGATGTCGTCACTGACGCTCAACAACCAGCTCCGCCTGCAGGGCAATGCTGCCTATGCGATGGTGGGCATTGTGACAGGTGCGGTCCTCAATGTGGCCTTGGATCCCTTTTTCATCTTCCTGCTCGATCTGAAGGTGCAGGGAGCCGCCCTTGCCACGGTCATCGGGCAAGTCGTCAGTTTTCTCCTGCTGTTTCGCATGTCCCACCACGAGGGAAACATTGGCATTTATTGGCGCGACTTCGCCCCTTCCTGGTCTGCTGTCAAAGAGATATTCTATGGAGGTAGTCCCTCCATGTCCCGTCAGGGACTGCTCTGCGTATCGACGATGCTGCTCAATCACGCCGCAGGAACATGGGGCGATGCAGCCATTGCGGGCATGAGTATTGTCGGAAGAATCACGATGTTGGTGATGGCAGTAGTCATCGGGCTCGGCCAGGGCTTTCAGCCGTTGTGCGGTTTCTGCTATGGAGCGAAACTGTATAGTCGGCTCAAGCGCGCCTGGTGGTTCACGACGATAGTCGGCACGGTCTTCCTCCTTGTGGTCTCGGGCTTGGGATGGCTCTTCAGTTCTGAGCTCATCGCCCTCTTCCGCGACGATATGGAGGTGGTGGCGGTCGGCGTTGTGGCCCTCCGATGGCAGTTGCTTACCCTTCCGCTCTGTGCTACCATGATGTCGAGCAATATGCTCACGCAGACCTGCCGCAAACCGTGGCGTGCGAATCTGCTGGCAGCCTCTCGCAATGGTCTCTTCTTCATCCCCAGCATCCTCGTCCTCCCCTGTTGGTTAGGACTGACGGGCGTGGAGGTCTGTCAGAGCGTAAGCGACCTGTTTGCCTTCATCGTCACCGTTCCGGTCATGGTCTATACCTTCCGAGAGCTGCGGGCTTAGTCCTTGGCATCCTTGCTGGCACGCATGCCCCTCTCTGGTCTTTGCCCACCTCATAGAGCGGACATCAAATAGCAGCCTCGTACTACTCAAGTTCGTCTCATTAGAAAAAAACAAGTTTCACCCTCAACATTCCGATTCCTATGCGCATCCTCATCCTCTCAACCCTCCTTTTCGCTTCGCTTTTCATGCAAGCGCAGCAAGCGGCCTATTACAAACTCTCGCCTTTCGTACGCGAAGTGGCTACCCTGGCGCGCGCAGAACTACGCCAGCGTCCACAGCTTGGCAACATGGAAGGACGCGAACTGTCGGCCTTCATCCGTACAGAGGGCGACGCCGATGAGCTCTTTCAGCGCTATGGTGTGGAGCGCTTGGCGAGTTTCGGACCTTCCCTCCATATCGTCTCCATCCCCTTGCGCCATATCGGGGCTTTGTCGCTTGACGGACGAGTGATGCGAATAGAAACCCACCGCTCCTGCACCGTCACGATGGACACTACGCGCACCATCGTCAATGCGACTCCAGCCTATGAGGGACGCGATCTGCCGCAAGCTTTCACGGGCGAGGGCGTGGTCGTCGGCGTGCAGGACATCGGTTTCGACCTGACTCACCCCACCTTTTATACGCGCGACATGAGCCGTTATCGTATCCAGGCCTTGTGGGACCATCTGTCGCCTGACACCATCGGATCGCCCTACTATGTCGGCCGTGACTACCGAGGCGAGGAGGCGTTGCTCCAGTTGGGTTGCCCCTATGACGGCAACGTGCAGACCCACGGCACCCACACGGCAGGAATAGCTGCCGGAAGCGGCTTCGACTCCCCCTACGGTGGCATTGCCCCCGACGCCGACCTCTGCTTGGTATGCAATGCGACGGGAGACGACGCAGCCATCATCGACACGTCGCTCATCTATAAATACACGACGGCCACCGACGCCCTGGGCTTCAAGTATATTTTCGACTATGCAGCCAGCGTTGGCAAGCCCTGCGTGATCAATTTTAGCGAGGGAAGTCCTGAGAGTGCCCACGACGAAGACCGCCTCTACTACGAGGTGCTCGATTCGCTCCAGGGACCAGGCCGCATCCTGGTGGCCTCGGCGGGTAACAACGGCGAGCGACTGGCCTACTTCCGCAAGCCTCGTGGCGAGGAGCACGCAGGCCTTTTCGTCGCAGCCAACTCACCTGTCGGCACAGCCACTCTGCGGTCTGCCGACCCCTTCACTATCCGGATCAAGACCTATGCCAACCCCGCCGCACCCGTCAGTTTCGACTATCCTACGCAGGAGGTGCTCGCCGCCTCCGACTCTTTGCTCTGCGACACCGTCATGACCTCGCCAGGCAACCGCATGGTGGTGCTGGTCCAAGCCTATGAGGCCCCTGCCGTTGGCCAGGGTGTGTTCTATGACGTGACGATGCAGCAGGAGCAGCGACTTGGTACGCCGAGCACGGCCCTCGACGTGCGGGGGAAAGAAGCCGACGTTGAGTTCTTCTACAATGGTCTTTTGACTTGGAACAGCGACTTAGACCCCACAATGTCGGCAGGAGAGCAGAGTCATAGTATCCTTGTGCCGAGCGCGGCAAACCGCGTCATCAGCGTGGGAGCGACCACCTGGCGCAACCAGTTTTACAACTACCAGGGCGACTGGCACGTCAGCAAAGGAGGCAATGGACTCAAAGCCGACTACTCCTCCGTGGGCCCGACGATGGATGGGCGGACGAAGCCCGATGTCTGTGCGCCAGGCACCAATGTCATCTCGGCCTATAGTTCCTTCTTCATAGCCAATCCGGACAACCAAGGAGCGCCGCTGCGCAGCGATGTGGCTCATTTCCAGTATAATGGGCGCACCTACGCATGGAATGCCAACTCCGGTACTTCCATGTCCGCACCCGTAGTGGCAGGAGCCGTTGCCCTTTGGCTGCAGGCCTGCCCCACGCTCACGCCCGAGCAGACTCTTGAGACCATTGCCGCCACGAGCCACCGCACCGTCTCCGGACTTCCCGTCCCCAACAACCGCTATGGCTACGGCGAGATAGACGTCTATAAAGGATTGCTTCATCTGCTCCACTTCGACAGGATAGGGGAAGTCTCCGCCACTCCGCTTCGTGGCGTCAAGGTCCGTATAGGGGAGGGCGTCCTCACGCTCTCTTTTGACGAAACTCCCACGCAGCCTTTCGCCGTGACAATCTTCTCGCCCACAGGCGCCAAGGTGAGCCGCTGGCAGCTTCCTGCCAACCAGCCTTCCTACCAGCTTCCCCTGCCTACGACGAAGGGCGTCTTTGTCCTCCAGGTGGAAGGCAAGCAACGCGCTTCTACGCTCGTCCGCTTGTAGGATTCGGGCCCGTTGTGGCAACGAAAGAAGACAGAGAAAAGCAAAATACCTTTTTTTTAGGTATTGTGTACTTTTCCGCCAAGTCGTACCTTTGCAACCGTAAAACAGTTAGTACAACTTGGTAAATGAAATCTTGTTCAAAAGGAATTATTTCATAATGTTTTTGTAATGAAAAAAGGCCGGCTGTGAAGTCGGTCTTTTGCCATCTATGATCCTCAGGTGCTCGTTGAGGCTTGCTTGGAATTCTATGATCTCCCAAAACGTTCGTTGTGATTGGCTTGGTCTTCTATTTCCGAGAAATGCTCCAGGCCGAGATAAGCCTTGTTTTGAGAGCGTGGGCGATAGGAAAAGGAAGAAAAACAGAGAAACTGAGGCTCGAGAGTCTTGGCAGAATGAAGAGAAATGGCTAACTTTGCAAGCAGCTTGCTATGGATGGACTGTTGTAGCTTGCGAATCATAAAAGACCAAGTATATGGAAAAAGAACTATTGCCCAAGGTGGCACACTACGATATGATGGCTGACCCGTTTCGTTGCGACTTCTCCAAGCATCTGACGGTGGGCCAGTTGGGCAACGCCCTGCTCAATGCCGCCGACTTCCACTCCGACGATCGCGAGTTTGGTATGAACTATCTCCACACCATCCACCGCACCTGGGTGTTGAGCCGCCTGTGCATAGAACTGGAGGCCATGCCCCGCGCCTACGACCCGTTTTTTATCGAGACCTGGTGCGACAGTGCGATGAAGTATTTCACGAGCCGTAACTTCAAGATCGGTTCGCCTACGGGGAGCGTCTATGGCTACGGCCGCAGCATCTGGGCGATGATCGACACCGAGACGCGCCAGCCTGCCGATATCCTTGCCATCCACGACGGCCTGCTTACGGCCTACCTGGACCGCGACTATCCGTGCCCCATTGCCAGTCCCTCGCGCGTGAAACTCGGCGACCGCCTGGAGTTGGTGCGAGAGTTGGACACTTTCTATAGCGATGTAGATATCAACGGCCACATCAATAGCGTGAAGTACATCGACCATGTCCTCGACCTTTGGCCACTCTCCTGGTACGAGTCCCATCGCCTGCGCCGCATCGACGTGGCCTATGTGGCAGAAAGCTATCAGGGAGACCTGCTTCGTCTCTATCGCCAGCCGCTCTCAGACGATGGTCTTGCTTTTGGCGTGAGCGTCTGCAAGGTGAGGGAGGGGGAAGAGCAGCGTGAGGTCTGCCGTTGCGAGCTGCGCTTCGAGTAGAAACGCGGATTCTCTGCAAGGGTTTTTGCGACTTCCGCGCTTTTAGTCTTTCAGCCAAATCTTGCTGCCATCCGTTGCCACCTGTTCCTCGGCCATGAGGCGGTTGAGCACCTGTCCAGCCTTGACGTGTCCAAATAGCGCTTTGATCTCGGCGAGCGCGTGGCCCTTCCGGTCCGCCAGTTGTTGCAGGATAGCCTGCCGCAGCGCCTCGTCGCTACTTTCCTTGCGCCTTGCCCGGCAGACGTCGCAGTGGCCACAGTCCTCGCTCTCGGTCTCGCCGAAATAGCGGAGCAGCTGGCGACTTCTGCATTCGCTCTCATTCTCACAATAGTCAATCATGGCGAGGATGCGCTTCTCGAAGTCGGCCTTGCGGTCCTCATAGACTTCGGGACCAATGATCAGGTCTTCTCCGTCGATTCTGTCCTTGCGATAGGTGATGAGGGGAATGTTTTTGCGAGGGATAAACTTCACGATGTGCTTTTGGTCAAGTGCCCGAAGCGTCGTATAGGTCTCTTCGCGCGACAAGTTGGCCTCCTTGGCCACAAAACTCTCGTCGATGAAACTGAAATCGACAAACAGATCCCCATACATCCGCAGCAATGCCGTGATGACGGCGTTCTCCTTGGGCGTGCTATGGTCGAGGCGGTACAAGTCCTCTCGCTGGAGTAGGAACCGCAGCCTTGCCTTGCTGTCCGGGTTGGGATCATAGTAGATGTAGCCCGCCCGCTGCAGCAGTTCCAGCGACGTGTGCACCTGGGTGGGGAAGTGGCGGTATGCCCGGCAGAACCGCTCCAGGCTAAACTCAAATGTATGGCCCGCTCCGCAGCCCACGCCCACGACGAAGAAGTAAGCGATTTGGTCGTAGATGGTGCGTATGAGTTCTTTCTCGGGAAAGGAGGAGGCGACGCGGCATTTGAGTTTGTAGGCATCGTCCTCTTCGTAGAGCAGCACGGCGTAGGCCTGGTTGCCGTCGCGTCCCGCCCGTCCCGCTTCTTGGAAATACTCCTCGATGGAGTTGGGGGCGTCCGGGTGGATCACCATGCTGACGTCCGGTTTGTCTATACCCATGCCGAAGGCGTTGGTCGCCACCATGACGCGCACCTTGTCGGTCTGCCACAGGTTTTGTCGTTCCTCCTTCACGCTCGGTTCCAGTCCCGCATGATACCATGTCGCACTGATGCCCTGCTGCATGAGCATTTTGGCCAGTTCGCGTGTGGCCTCCCTGCTGCGTGTATAGACGATGGACGATCCGCTGGTCTGACGGAGAATGTGGAGCAGCTCCGCCTCCTTGTCCATGGTGCGGCGCACGATATAAGAAAGGTTCGCGCGTGCGAAACTCATCTTATATACGTTGGGCGTGCGAAACTGGAGTTGGCGCTGGATGTCCTCCACCACGGCGGGAGTGGCCGTGGCGGTCAGTGCGAGGATGGGAATCTCGGGCAACAGTTGCCTTATCTCCGCTATCTCCAGGTAGGAAGGGCGGAAGTCGTAGCCCCACTGGCTGATGCAGTGGGCCTCGTCCACAGTGACGAAGCTCACCCTCATGTGGCGCAGTTTGGCCAGGAAGAGTTCGGAGCCGAGTCGTTCAGGCGAGATGTAGAGCAACTTCACGCCCCCGAAGACGGCGTTCTCCAACGTCTGGACGATGTCGGACCGCTGCATCCCCGCGTGGATAGCTGCCGCCCTGATGCCTCTCCTGCGCAGATGGTCCACCTGGTCCTTCATCAGCGAGATCAGGGGCGTGATGACCAGGCACACACCCTCCATCGCCAGCGCAGGCACCTGGAAGGTGATAGACTTTCCTCCCCCCCGTCGGCATCAGTCCCAGGGTGTCCTTTCCAGCCCCTATGCTCTCGATGATCTCGCGCTGGATGCCTCTGAAGTCAGGGTAGCCCCAGTGCTCACGCAGTATGGCGCGATAGTCTGCCACCACTCTTTTATCCCTCTCCTTCCTCCGTCTCGGTGGGTCTTATGTCCTCTATCTGCAGTTGCACCGCCCCCCGCTTGAACACGTTGTCCTCGATGGTATAGGCTATGTCAAACGATCGTTTCGACTTGATGTAGCGTGCTGCTGCACTCTGTCCGAAGGCGATGCCGTTCATGACGTTGTTCGACTTGGAATCGACCAATTCCAGTTTGATGTGTTCCTGCTTGCGTCCCACCACCTTCGATGTGCCGAAGTCATAGACATCCTTCGTGCAGAAGATAGGTTTCGTGTTGCCCGGTCCGAACGGAGCGAAGCGCTTGAGGTCGTTGTGCAGCTTCTTCGTGATATCCTTGAAGTCGATGAGCGCGTCGATGTGAAGGAAAGCCTCCGTCTGCTCCGGCTGGATGTGGCTATCCACATAGGCCTGGAATCGGTTGCGAAACTCCCTCACGTCGCTCCAGCGCAGCGTCAGTCCTGCCGCGTAGGTATGGCCGCCGAAGTTGAGCAGCAAGTCGCGGCAGCTCTTGATGGCCGAGTAGATATCAAATTCCGCCACGCTCCGAGCCGATCCTGTCGCCAGGTCTCCCTCGCGCGTGATGACCACGGTGGGGCGGAAGTAGATCTCTGTCAGTCGGCTGGCCACGATGCCCACCACGCCCTTCTTCCAGTGTTCGTCGTAGAGGACGATGCTGCTCTGGTGGCTTTGGCTCTCCAGTCGGTTCACGATCAGGTTGGCCTCGTCCGTCATCTGTCGGTCTATGCCCTTTCGCTGCTCGTTGTACGTGTCGATGTGGCGTGCCCTTCGCAGCGCTTCGTTGATATCCCGCTCCACGAGCAGGTCCACGCTCTCCTTGCCACACTCCATGCGTCCGCTGGCGTTGATGCGCGGTCCTATCTTGAAGATGATCTCGCTCATCGACAGTTCGCGCCCGCTCAGTCCACACACGTCCACGATGGCCTTGAGGCCGACGCTGGGGTTTTGGTTGAGCTGCTTCAGTCCGTGGAAAGCCAGGATGCGGTTCTCGTCCACCACGGGCACGAGGTCGGCCGCGATGCTCACGGCACAGAAGTCGAGCAGCGGGATGAGGCGCGAGAAGGGAATGCCGTTGTTCTTGGCAAAGGCCTGCATAAACTTGAATCCCACGCCGCAGCCACAGAGCTCCTTGAACGGGTAGGTGTCGTCCGCCCGCTTCGGGTTGAGCGTTGCCACGGCACACGGCAGTTCGTCGTCTGGCACGTGGTGGTCACAGATGATGAAGTCAATGCCCAGTTCCTTGGCGTGTGCTATCTCCTCCACCGCCTTGATGCCACAGTCGAGGATGATGATGAGTTTCACCCCCGTCTCCTCCGCATACTGCAGTCCTTTGTGGCTGATGCCATACCCCTCGTCGTAGCGGTCGGGGATGTAATAGTCGATGTTGGAGTAGAACTGTCGCAGAAATTTGTACACCAGCGCGACGGCCGTGCATCCATCCACGTCGTAGTCGCCATAGACCAGTATGCGCTCTTTGCGCCCCATGGCGTCGTTGAGGCGGTCCACGGCGAGATCCATGTCCTTCATCAGAAACGGGTTGATGAGATCGGCCAGTTGTGGACGAAAGAAGCGCTTGGCCGCCGACTCGGTCGTGATGCTGCGATCGATGAGCAGGTTGGCGAGTATCGGGCTGATATTCAGCTTCTCACCCAACTCCTTGGCCGCACGTTGCCGATCGGGCGAAGGCGATTCGTAATTCCATTTGAAATGCATTTATATTGTTCTTTTTTTGATTTCTTCTTCAGCCTGCCGTAAGGCAGCGTCCCCCGGCAGTTGTGCCAGGGGCACAATAGGGGAGTGTAAAGTTACAAAAAATAATCCGGATTGTATCGGGGGGCATTTGTTTTTTTAGTTTTCTTAAAGGATGCTTCCATGCCGGGGCGTCACGATCGCTACGCCCGCGCCCGCTCGGCCTCGTATGATAGCATCATCCCCACGCTCCCTCCGAGAGAAGGGACGTGGGGATGAGAACTTGTGTGGATGCGGGCAGTTCGCCTCGGTCAGACGTCGATCTGCAGTCCGTCGTAGGCAAAGCTCACCCCCTCGGGCAACCGCTTGCTGGCCTCGGCGTAGCGCCCGATCTTGTGGGTGAGATGCGTGAGGTAGGTGCGCCGTACGCCCAGGCGGTGTGCGAAGTCGATGGCATCGCTCACCAGCTGATGGGAGTGGTGGGGCGGATCCCAGCGCAGCGCATTGACCACGAGCGTGTCAACGTCCTGTAGATAAGGTAGTTCTGTCTCGTCGATCGACTTCATGTCGGTGATGTAGGCCAGTGGTCCGATGCGAAACCCGAGGATGGGCATCTTGTCGTGGAGCACCACGATGGGCACGATCTTGAGGTCGCCGATCTGCAGCGGATCGTGCGGAGCGATGGTGTGGAGAGCCAGTTTGGGTACGCCTGGGTAGAGATGCTCGCCGAAGCAGTAGGGCATGGTGTGGTGCAAGCCGCTGCAGGTGGCTGCGTCGGCATAGATATTGACCGGTCCGAGTTGGCAGAACGGGCGCACGTCGTCGATGCCCGCCACGTGGTCGTAGTGGATGTGCGTGATGAGCAGTCCGTCGATCTTGCGGAAGGGCTGGCGAAGGATCTGCTGGCGGAAGTCGGGCCCACAGTCGATCAGCACGCGCGTGGTCTCCGTCTCTATGAGCGCGGAGGTGCGTAGACGCTGGTCCCGCGGGTCTTGGCTGCGGCAGACCTCGCAGTCGCAGCCGATGACGGGCACGCCGTTGGACGTTCCCGTACCTAAGAACGTCAGTCTCATCGGATATTCACCTCGGGGTTGATTTCTATACCGAACCGCTCGGCCACGTCGTGGCGCACGGCCTCGCAGAGCTTCTTGACCTCTTGGCCCGTCGCCCCACCGAGGTTGATGAGCACGAGCGCTTGGCGCGCATAGACCCCCGCCCGTCCGAGCGACCGTCCTTTCCAGCCACACTGGTCTATCAGCCAGCCAGCGGGCACCTTGTAGCGAGTCGTCCCGTCGGCGTCAGCCACCTCGTAGTGGGGAATCTGTGGATATTGCGCCTGTAGTTCCCTAAACTTCTCTTCGCCTACGATGGGGTTCATGAAGAAGCTGCCTGCGTTGCCAAAGACCTTGGGGTCGGGGAGTTTGCTGCGCCTGATCTCGATGATCGTCTGTCGCATCTGCTCCGCCGTGGGGTGGGTGATGGCTTTCTCGGCCAGGGCCGTACGGATGTTGCCATAGTCGAGTTGGGGATCAAACTGTGTGGAGAGCCGGTAGGTGACGGAGGTGATGAGAAAGCGGTCGCGCCACTCGTGCTTGAAGCGGCTCTGTCGGTAGCTGTAGCCACAGTCGCTGCCCTTGAGGCGGCAGAGGCGTCCCGTCGCTATCTCCACGGCCTCCACCTCTTCGATGAGGTCGCAGGCCTCCGCGCCGTAGGCACCGATGTTCTGCACGGCGCTGGCACCACACTCGCCTGGTATCAGCGAGAGATTCTCCGCGCCGTGGTAGCCATTGGCGACACACCACGCCACGAAGGCGTCCCACTCCTGTCCTGATCCGCAGCGCACGCGTCCTTCTCCCAGCGGCTCGATGAATCGGATGGCGGAGTGGATCACCGTCCCCTCGTAGTCGCCCGTCAGTAGCAGGTTGCTGCCGCCGCCAAGGATGAGCAGTGGGCCGTCCTCGGGGGTGAGGGTTCGGACCAGCTCCTGCGCCTCTTCGACGGAGCCATACTCCACGAATCTTCGGCAGCGGACGTCGATGCCGAAGGTGTTGTGGGCCAGTAAACTATAGTTTTTTTTGTCTATCATCTGTTTTCTCCTTCATTTGAATAAGAATCCTTCGTTCGAACACGAATCCTTCGTCTGGGACACGATTCCTTTGTTTGAACACGATTTCTTCGTTTGGGACATGATCCCTTCGTTTGAGACAAGATTTCTTTGTCTGAACAAAAATCCTTCGTTCGAACAAAACCGATGCGCCCTGGTCTTGTTTGGCCGTGGGTCGCATCGGGTGTGATGTGGTTGTGGTGGGCCGGACCCTGTGGCCCGGATGAGATCAAAGACGAGATCAATATGCCTTAATCTTCTCCAGGCGCCATTTGCCGTGACGCTGCTTGAAGACCAGTCGGGTCTCGATGCCGTTGGAGAGTCCTCTGAAGACCAGGATCTTGCGCTGGCTCTTGCCATACTTCTGGCCGTAGAGGATATTGTAGATCATATTGTCGGGCACGGTGGGCAGGAAGGTGCTCCACTCCTCGGCTGGTATCGTCGTCTCCACGTGGCTTGTCTCTTCGCCGTTGGGGTCAGGACCGGAGTAGGGCAGCGGGTTGCGGATCATTCCCGCGCCGTTGGCTGCGAAAAACTTCTGCAGGAAGTTGAGGAAGGAGGCATTGACATTGTCCTTGAAGCTGATCTGATTGATGCGCTCCATGCGCCACTTGCCGTCTCCATGTCCAAAGGCATACTGGTCCACCAGTCCCTCGCGCAGATAGATCTTCTCCACGACGACGCTGTCGAGGGAGGTCGATTTGGCGTTGTCCATCTGCTGCTCGTTGTCAAAGATGAGCGTATAGTATTGCTGGCGCATGAAGAAGTGCTCCGTCTTCCACTGGCTCTTCTGTAGCATCTTCGTCTTGCCACCCCGCGTCACGGGTAGTGGAAACACGATGCGGGCGCGCTGCAGGCGCCTGTTGGCGATGAAGTTGAAGAAGAAGTCGTCGAAGAGCTGGTCGGCGGCCTTCGGCATCGGTGTCTCCTCGACGATCCGTGCGATGGTGTCGGCGTGGGTCGTGTCGGCGATGGTGTCGGTGTCGATGGCCAGCGTGTCGGTAAGCGCCTCTGGCTTTTTGTCCGTGCAGCCGGTGTTCAATCCGACCATTACGCAGCAGAGCGCAATGGTCAACAAGAATAGCTTTCTCATTCTCTCAATATTATATATAGATATACTAAAATACGGGTGCAAAGTTAGCGTAAAGCGCAGACAATACAAAATAAAAATCAGTTTTATTTTGCGGTTCATCTGATTTACTGTAACTTTGCAGAAAAATTAAAGCGAGCTATGTTATTAGAGAAGATAGAAGAACTTCTGAAGGAAGTCAGCACGGTGACGGCGCAGAGTGCCGAGGATGTGGAACGTTTGCGCCTGAAGTACCTCAGCAAGAAAGGCGAGATCAACGCCCTCATGGGCGAGTTCCGCAACGTGGCCGCCGACCAGAAGCGTGCCGTCGGCATCAAGATCAACGAGCTCAAGCAGCTTGCCCAGAGCCGCATCAACGCGCTCAAGGAGCAGGTGGAGGACCAGGCGGCGCAGAGCGACGACATCGACCTGACGCGCACGCCCTATCCCGTGACGCTGGGTACGCGCCATCCGCTGACGCTGGTGAAAAACGAGATTATCGACATATTCTCCCGTATGGGCTTCACGCTCTATAGCGGTCCCGAGATCGACGACGACCAGCACGTCTTCACGATGCTCAACTTTGCCGCCGACCATCCCGCACGCGATATGCAGGACACTTTCTTCATCGACAGGAGCGATCCCTCCGACGTGACCAAGAACGTCTTGCTGCGCAGCCACACCTCGGGCGATGAGGCCCACTATATGGAGACCCACGAGCCCCCCATCCGTATCCTCTGCCCGGGCCGCGTCTATCGCAACGAGGCCATCTCGGCCCGTGCCCACTGCTTCTTCCACCAGGTGGAGGGCCTGTATGTGGACAAGGGCGTGAGCTTCACCGACCTGAAGCAGGTGCTGCTCACCTTTGCCCGTGAGATGTTTGGCGCCGACACGAAGATTCGCCTTCGCCCCAGCTACTTCCCCTTCACGGAGCCCAGCGCCGAGATGGATATCTCCTGCAACATCTGTGGCGGCAAGGGCTGCGGCTTCTGCAAGCACACGGGATGGGTGGAGATCCTGGGTTGCGGCATGGTCGATCCCCACGACCTGGCCGCCTGCAACATCGATCCCGAGGTCTATACGGGCTACGCCTTCGGACTGGGCGTGGAGCGCATCACCAACCTCAAGTATCGTGTGAGCGACCTCCGTCTCTTCTCCGAGAACGACACCCGCTTCCTCCGCGAGTTTGAGCAGGCGTAGGCGCCGCGTCGTTTTGCCAGCAGCGAGCCATCCTTGCCGGCAGCAAGACAGGGGTAAGATACTAAGGTAAGATATTAAAGGTAAGATACTAAAAGGTAAGATATTGAGAAATGACAATCCCGGGTCACACTGGTTGTGGTCCGGGATTGTCTTTTTGTTTTCCTTTAGGACTGCTTCACCTTTAGGACTGCTTTACCTTTAGGGCTGCTTCACCTTGCGCATGGACAGGGCGATGCGGCCACGGCGCAGGTCCACCTCCGTCACGCGGACCATGACCTGCTGGTGGAGCTTTACCACCTCGTTGGGGTCTTTGACAAACTTGTCGGCCAACTGAGAGATGTGGACGAGGCCATCCTGATGGACCCCGATATCGACGAAGGCCCCAAAGTTGGTGATGTTGGTCACGATGCCGGGCAGCTCCATTCCCTCGCCCAGGTCGTCGATGGTGTGGACGCTGTCGGAGAAGCGAAACTCCTGGATGGGCTGGCGCGGGTCGCGGCCCGGCTTCTCCAGTTCGGCGAGGATGTCGTTGAGCGTGGGCAGTCCGACGGTGGACGTGATGTAGCGCCTGACGTCGATCTGCCGCTGCTTCTGCTTGTCGGCCACGAGTTGCGCCACGGTGCAACCCTCGTCGGCCGCCATGCGCTCCACGATGGCATAGCTCTCGGGGTGGACTGCCGAGTTGTCGAGCGGATTCTTCGCTCCAGGGATGCGTAGGAAACCCGCACACTGTTGGTAGGCAGCCGGTCCCAGTCGCGGCACCTTGCGCAGCTGGGCCCGCGAGGTGAAGGCGCCGTGCTCCCTGCGGTAATCGACGATGTTTTGCGCCAGGGCTGGTCCGAGACCGCTGACGTACATGAGCAGGTGCTTCGAGGCCGTATTGACATTGACGCCGACGAGGTTGACGCAGCTCTCCACCGTCCGGTCGAGCGAGTGCTTGAGTTTGGCCTGGTCCACGTCGTGCTGATACTGTCCCACGCCGATGTTCTTCGGGTCGATCTTGACCAGTTCGGCCAGCGGGTCCATCAGTCTTCTGCCGATGGAGACCGCTCCGCGCGTCGTCACGTCCTCGTCGGGAAACTCCTCGCGCGCCGTCGGCGAGGCCGAGTAGATGGAGGCGCCGTCCTCGGAGACCGTGAAGACGCTCACCTCCGGCAGGGCGGGATTGTAGTCGAGCATCTCATCGACAAAATCCCTCGTCTCGCGGCTCGCCGTGCCGTTGCCTATGGCGATGGCCTCGATGGCGAAGTCCTTCACCATGCGTGCGGCCGCCACAGTGGCCTGGGCACGGTGGCGCTTGGGCGGGTGAGGGTAGAGGATCTCGTGGTGGAGCAGGTTGCCCTGGGCGTCGAGGCAGGCGATCTTGCATCCGTTGGCAAATCCGGGGTCGATGGCCATCACGCGCTTCTGTCCCAGCGGGGCGGAGAGGAGCAGCTGGCGCAGGTTTTCGGCGAAGACATGGATGGCCTCTTCGTCGGCCTTCTCCTTGCTCAGCGCCGTAAACTCATTTTCGATACTCGGGTCTATGAGTCGTCGGAAGGCGTCCTCCACGGCTTCGCCCACGAGGCTTTGACAGGCGCCGTGGCCTCTGACAAACTGTCGGCGCAGGCGGTCCTCCACGGGCTCTTCGTCGGCGATGGCGATGCCGACGCGCAGCACGCCCGCCTCCTGGCCGCGGCGCATGGCCAGCAGTCGGTGGGAGGAGCAGCGGCGCAGCGGCTCGGAGAAGTCGAAGTAGTCGGCAAACTTCTGTGCCTCGTCCGTCTCGGCCATTTTCTTGACGACCTTCGCGCTGATCACGGCCTCGCGGCGGTAGGCCGCACGCACGGTGTTGCGCGCCTGCTCGTTTTCGCTCACTCCCTCGGCGATGATGTCCTTGGCGCCAGCCAGTGCTGCCTCCACGTCGGCCACGTCGCCCTTGACGAAGCGCTTTGCCGCCTGAGCGGGGTTGGCCTCGCGCTGCAGCAGGAGGATCGTGGCCAGCGGTTCCAGTCCCTGCTCCCGCGCCACCTGCGCCCGGGTGCGCCGCCGCGGCTTGAAGGGCAGGTAGATGTCCTCCAGCTCCGTGGCGTTCCAGCAGTTGCGGATGCGCCGCTCCAGCTCGGGCGTGAGCTTCTCCTGCTCAGCGATGGTCTTGAGGATCGTCGCCTTGCGCTTCTCCAGCTCCTTGAGCTGCGCGTTGAGCTCGCTGATGCGTGTGATTTGCACCTCGTCGAGGTTGCCCGTCCGCTCCTTGCGGTAGCGTGCGATGAAGGGGATGGTGCAGCCCTCGTCGAGCAGTTTCAGCGTGGCCTCCACCTGGTGTTCGCTGATGGACAGGGCGTTGGCGATATGTTTGGCAAATGGATTCATTGTCTTGTAGCGTTTGGTTTTCTTGTATTGTTGGTCAGCCGTCGCAATGGAAAACTTGTTTCCTTATTGCTGAGTGCAGCCTAACTTATGCAAAGTTAGTGCAAACGAGCGCAATGGAAATCTTGTTTCCTTATTGCCGAGTGCAGCCTAACTTATGCAAAGTTAGTGCAAACGAGCGCAATGGAAATCTTGTTTCCTTATTGCCGAGTGCAGCCTAACTTATGCAAAGTTACGGAAAAATCATGAAACCCACCGCCGAATCGGCCAAAAATGTGTAACTTTGCACCTAATTTAATAAGGAGTATAGCATGATTTCGATAGAAGGACTTACCGTGGAGTTTAGCGCGAAGCCATTGTTCCGCGACGTGAGCTTTGTCATCAACGACCACGACCGCATCGCCCTGGTCGGCAAAAATGGTGCGGGCAAGAGTACGATGCTCAAGATATTGTGTGGCGAGCAGCAGCCCACGAGTGGCGTGGTCTCCATTCCCGGCGGCACCATCATCGGCTATCTGCCGCAGGTGATGCGGCTGGCCGACGACACGACCGTGCGTGAGGAGGCTCGCAAGGCTTTCTCCGACAATACCAAGATGCAGCAGCAGCTGGAGCGGATGCAGCAGGAGATGGCCGACCGCACCGACTTCGAGAGCGAGGGCTACGCCCAGCTCGTGGAGCGCTTCACCCACCTCCATGACCGCTACATGCTCCTCGGCGGCGAGAACTACGAGGCCGAGATCGACCGCACGCTCCAGGGCCTGGGCTTCAGCCGCGCCGACTTCTGCCGCCCCACGCGCGAGTTTTCGGGCGGCTGGCGCATGCGCGTCGAACTGGCCAAGATTCTTCTGCGCAAGCCCGACGTCCTCCTCCTCGACGAGCCTACCAACCACCTCGACATCGAGAGCATCCAGTGGCTGGAGCAGTTTATCCAGCAGAGCGCCAAGGCCGTTGTCCTCGTCAGCCACGACCGCGCCTTCATCAACAATGTCACCACACGCACGCTGGAGATCACCTGCGGCCATGTGGAGGACTACAAGGTGAGGTACGACGAGTATGTCGTGCTGCGCAAGGAGCGCCGCGAGCAGCAGATGCGCACCTACGAGAACCAGCAGAAGGAGATCGCCGACACGCGCGCCTTCATCGAGCGCTTCCGCTACCAGGCCACCAAGGCCGTGCAGGTGCAGCAGCGTATCCGCCAGCTGGAGAAGATCGTACCCATCGAGATCGACGAGGTGGACAATCGCAGGATGCACCTCAAGTTTCCGCCCTGCCTCCGCTCGGGCGACTACCCCGTGATCTGCCAGGGCGTGGAGAAAGCCTATGGCGACCATGTGGTCTTCTCCGACGTCGATCTGACCATCAAGCGCGGCGAGAAAGTGGCCTTCGTGGGCCGCAACGGCGAGGGCAAATCGACGCTCGTGAAGTGTATCATGAACGAGATACCCTATGGCGGCACGCTCAAGATAGGCCACAACGTGCAGATTGGCTATTTCGCCCAGAATCAGGCCCAGCTCCTCGACGAGCGGCTGACGGTCTTCGAGACCATCGACGAGGTGGCGCGGGGAGAGATGCGCCTGAAGATCAACGACCTGCTCGGCGCCTTTATGTTTGGCGGCGAGGCCTCGGAGAAGCCCGTCAGCGTGCTCTCCGGCGGCGAGAGGTCGCGCCTGGCGATGATCCGCCTGCTGCTGGAGCCCGTCAACCTGCTCATCCTCGACGAGCCCACCAACCACCTCGACATGCCCTCCAAGGACGTGCTCAAGGAGGCCGTCCGCGCCTTTGACGGCACGGCCATCATTGTCAGCCACGACCGCGAGTTTCTCGACGGCCTCGTCACGAAAGTCTATGAGTTTGGCGGCGGCCACGTGCGCGAGCATCTCGGCGGCATCTACGACTGGCTGCACTCCCGCCGTGCCGCCACCCTTAATGTAACATGTAACATGTAACATGTAACAATGCGAATCTACTCGTACCCCCTGTGACGCTCTGGAGCAGAATGGGTTTGCACTATAAATCCGAGGTCGCATGAATGAGGTTTACCCCTCCTCCCCCCAAAGACAGTTTTCATGAAGAGACATTGTTTTCCTGCTTCGTTGGTAAGCGTGTCCGCGATGCTAGTATCTATGTATCAAAAAAATATCGTTCAAGTTTCTATTCAAGAGCCATTGCCACCAATGTTACAATGTTACAATGTTACATGTTACATGTTACATTAAGAAAAATCAACTTTGGGCATTTTCGGTCTCAAAGAATAGTATATATAAATAATATATTATTTATATATACTATTCTTTGACCTGCTTTTTCACCCCTTTTCCTGAATTGCAAACTCCTTAACGTAACATGTAACATGTAACATGTAACAAAGTCCCAAATGCCATCAATATCTATTAACAGTCTTTCGTGGATGTACAACCAGCTACTATTCAATGTATTGTAATTGCAAAATTGCCTGCTGCAAGCCCCAACGTTGTCTCCTGATTGCTCGTGCGTTCACTTTTGTTAACAAACAAACTGCTCTCCTTCGCCCCTTTTTTCGCTCAAAAAACAGGGAAAAGCGAGTTGGATTCCCCAAAATACGTACCTTTTTAGGGTCAGAGACTGCATCTGCGGGGTCAAAAAAAACAGGGAAAAGCGGGTTGGATTCCCCCAAATGCGTACCTTTTTAGGGTCAGAGACGTAAGCGTGTCCGCGATGCAACCTTGTTCAGCATCTTTCAATTCTTTACCTTTGCCGCGCGAATATAATATCACCAATATGACAGCAGCAAAACGATACGAAAGTGTATGGAATGCGTTTTTAAACGAACTGTCCCATAATCCTACGGCCACTCTGACTTCTTTTCTAAAAAGATGTAATGTTAGACAGGGCAGAATGAAGCGATGGATGGAAAACAACGGACTGTCCGTAAAGGAAGCCAAGAAGCGCCTTCGTGACTGTCAGCACGATGGCATTGGGGACCCAATGTCACCCTTGTCCGAAGATCCAGGCAGTCTGTTCCTGCCAATGGCTACAGACAAGCCCGCCCCACGATCCGAGTCCTGCGACATACTCTCTGGAGTAAGCCTGACATTCCCCGACGGTACCCAAGTGAACATAAAACGTGGTAGCGCGCAAGCGGTCATGTCGTTTCTCAAACTTTACCAAAGGGAGGACCTGCCATGTTTGGACTGAATGACGGAATGCGCTACTATGTCTGCCAGCGCTATGTGAGAATGAACCTGGGGATAAACGGCCTCTACAAGTTGGTGTCGCAGGAGATGGACCTGCCCCCGCTAAGCGGAGCCGTATTCATCTTCTTCTTCAAAAACCCGGCAGCAGGTGAAACTCCTGCGTTGTGACACGGACGGCTTCACGCTATATCAGAAACGTCTGGAAAGAGGGACCTTCGAGATACCCTATTTCAATATTGGCAAGAAGGCATGCGTAATACCCTACAAGACCCTGTCCGCCATACTGAGCGGAATATCGTTGAGATCAATAAAATATCGCAAGAGACTGAACATAGATGGCTCCGCGCTTGCAAGTTATTGACAATCAGTACTATTTTTGATTAAAATAGATAACAATATCTTTGGTAATCTCGTCTTTTTTCGTACCTTTGTAGTATGAAAAAGACGAGATGATCGCATTGCTGCAGCAGCAAATTTCCTTTTGCAGCAACAACTCCGGGAGGCGAACCGCAAGGCGGACGCCCTCCTGAAGGAGGTCGCGTCTTTGAGAAACCTTCTTGAGCGCAAATCGGAGGAAGAGGCCAAGCAGAAGCGCGTAATCAAGGGGCTCGCCAAGATATCACAGAACAAATCGGAGAAGCAACCATCGGCGCCTGCGTCCCAAGAGGCAGTGCCAGGGCAGCCTTCGGAGAAGAAGGAGCGCGCCCATACCAACAACGGTGCGAAGCGCAAGCAGCACCTGGAGGTGGAGGTGGTCGAGGAGAATGTCGACCCTGAGGACCCGCGCTTCAACAAGGACCTGGCAAGACTGTACAAGACAAGGGACGTGATACGCTACGAGCTCATCCCCATGCGCTTCATCAAGAAGATATATCACGTGCGGACGTATACCCAGAACGACGAATATTTCTCGGGCAAGGCTCCCGACGCGCCGTTCCTCAACTCGCAGTACGACGGCTCGTTCATCGCGGGCATGGCACAGCTCAGGTACATGTACGCGATGCCGGTGGAGAGGATCGTGAAGCTCTTCAACGACAACGGTTTCGACATGGACAAGGGAACGGCGCATGGCCTGCTCCGAAAGACGGAGAGACTTTTCGAGAACCTTTACCATGTACTCGGCGACGCCATCAAGGAGGACACATACATCGCCGGCGACGAGACATACCACAGGGTACTTGTTGATACCAAAAACAAGAACGGAAAAGGAATAAAGAAAGCCTACGTGTGGGTGGTGACGGCAGTGAACACAGGACTTGTATACTACTTCTATCATGACGGCTCAAGAAGAGAGGATATCATACTGGATTACATAAAGGGCTACCGAGGAGCCTTCCAGTCAGACGGCTTCTCCCCATACCGCAAAATGGCAAAGTGGCTCTTGCGCCTGGCCTGCTTCCAGCATGTGAAGAGAAAGCTTCTCGACTGCGGGGACGATTTCGACACCAAGGTCATAGTGCGCCTCGCCAACTACATTTACCACCAGGACCACAAGCACATAATCGGGGTGGACGGCTGGACGGAACGTGACCACTACAAATGGCGGCAACAATATGCGCTGCCCGTCATGCGGATTATAAGGAAAAAGCTAGAGCGCATGGCCGCGGACAAGTCTCTCTTGCCCAAGACGGAGAAGTATGATGCCGTACATTACATGCTCAACGAGTGGGATGGCCTGATGAACATCTTTACAAGAGGTGACTATCATCTGGACAACAATCTCGTGGAAAGACTCAACAGGTATATTTCGTTATCCCGGAGAAACTCACTGTTCTTCGGGTCGCATACTGGTGCAAGGCGGGCTGCCATGTTCTATTCGCTCGCATGCTCATGCAGGTTGCAAGGTGTCAACTTCTTTAAATATATATCAGATATCATAAACAAAGCGGCAGCGATGCCACCACGAACACCGCTAAGCAAGTATCGGGACCTGCTGCCTGATAGGTGGAAACAAAAAAAATATCGCTCAAGAATAGAAACTTGAGCGATATTTTTTTTGACGCATAGATACTAGCATCGCGGACACGCTTACTCAGAGACTGCGTCTGCGGGGTCAAAAAACGTAAGCGTGTCCGCGATGCAGCCTTGTTCAGCATCTTTCAATTCTTTACCTTTGCCGCGCGAATATAATATCACCAATATGACAGCAGCAAAACGATACGAAAGTGTATGGAATGCGTTCTTAAACGAACTGTCCCATAATCCTACGGCCACTCTGACTTCTTTTCTAAAAAGATGTAATGTTAGACAGGGCAGAATGAAGCGATGGATGGAAAACAACGGACTGTCCGTAAAGGAAGCCAAGAGGCGCCTTCGTGACTGTCAGCACGATGGCATTGGGGACCCAATGTCACCCTTGTCCGAAGATTCTGGCAGTCTGTTCCTGCCAATGGCTACAGACAAGCCCGCCCCACGATCCGAGTCCTGCGACATACTCTCTGGAGTAAGCCTGACATTCCCCGACGGTACCCAAGTGAACATAAAACGTGGTAGCGCGCAAGCGGTCATGTCGTTTCTCAAACTTTACCAAAGGGAGGACCTGCCATGTTGGACTGAATGACGGAATGCGCTACTATGTCTGCCAGCGCTATGTGAGAATGAACCTGGGGATAAACGGCCTCTACAAGTTGGTGTCGCAGGAGATGGACCTGCCCCCGCTAAGCGGAGCCGTGTTCATCTTCTTGTATGCTCGGCATGAGCTTATTCTAATGGGTGCAAGTCCCTAACGAGCCCTAATAGCGGGAATCGTATAGCCAATAGCAAGGGTGTCCACCGCGAGGTGGAATCTGAAAGAAGCTGGCGGCAAACATCTGACCTAACGTACAGAAACTTCATACAAGGCATATGACCATGGATGAGATTGCAAGACAAATCAAAGTCCCATAGCTATTCGGAATGGTTGGTGTAAATGAAGTGGGTATAAGATGGAAAGAATAAGCCCTTATCCGAGGAGGTCTCACGGACGCATGGGTGAAGATGAATCATTCGATGTACCATGACGGAGTAAAGCTTGCCGTGAGAAGTCAGCAGAGGTCATAGTACCCAAGGCACGTGTGCTTATAGGGAAGGACTGAATCGTGCAGTGCAATAGTAAATGAATGTTACCTTGTGAGACACCTCGTCAGATGTCCGAAAGGAACTCTCTATCCAAGACGATAGGACGGAATCCGACAATAGGATAGAAGTGACGCTACTCATAGGGATAGCTGAAAACAACTTGCCACACATCGCAAGATGAGAAAGCACGAAACCGCCGTATGCGGAACCGCACGTACGGTGGTGTGGGAGGTCGGTAAATGTGAAAATAGAAGGTGAATGCCTTTTATGATTAGCATTTACCTCCTACCCGATCAGCAAAAACCGGCAGCAGGTGAAACTCCTGCGTTGGGACACGCTTACGGTTTGTGAACCATTATGAACTTGTATGGCTCAAAACTATTCTTTACTTTTGCCATGTCATTCAGAGATTTTGCTATACTTCTTTTGCAGCACTAAGGTAGGTGAAAAATCTGACATGGCAAAGTACTGAGCAACTTTTTGTTGCTCAGGTACTTATAAAAAAGCTAACTCATAGTGCTGCAGAATTTAGGATGATTATGAAGAAGTTTTTTCTAATTTTATTTGCATGTTTTGGTTTACTGCAAGTGATGGATGCCAAAAGATATCCCTTTGACATGAAACATAGTTATCACGTGCAGATTGTGAGAGTAGCTCAGCAAGGAACTAAGTTCCTAAAAGCTTGGGGAGTAGCAGGGTCTCCTGACAAGGCAATTGTTCGTGCTATGCAAGATGCTGTGGCAGCATGTATCTTTACTGGTGTTTCTGGTAATGACATTGCAGGGAAGATTCCTCCACTTGTAAATAGTTTTGATGTGTATGAACAGCATAAAGTCTTTTTCGATACCTTTTTCAAGAAGGGCCAATTCTTGCAATATGTAAAAAATGTAAATGCGGGCTATCCTTTTGGTGAAGACAATGTACAAACCAGTAAAGGACGCAAGGTAGGAATATATGTTGTTGTTATGTATGATGAGTTGCGTAAGTTGTTGGAGAATGAAGGGATAGTCAAAAGATTGAATGACTATTTTTAACTATATAATTTTATTTCAAATGAGTTAAATTATGAACGATATGAAGAAGAAAGTATTTTTGTTATTTACATTACTCTTTTCTATATTTTCCGTAAATGCTCAATCAGTAGTAGAAAATACAGGTTCACCTAAGGCACTGAAACCTATTATTATGGTAGTGCCTGAAAAGGCTTGGTGCATCAATCATGGCTTTGTTAGAAATGATAACCCCAAGGTTCCAGATTACGAGAAAGCACTTCTCAATGATGAGGTCCTCAATGTGGTAACCAAGATGGGTGGCATTATGCAAGAACGTGGATATCCATTGAAAAATCTTCAAAGTGCTTTGGATGAATTAAAAAACGAGGAAGCAATGGATAAGGCTTTGACTTCTAGGGCTGATGGAGAAATCATGGAGGATGACTTGGATAAGTTGACGCGTGTGGCACAAGCTGACATCTTGGTAAACATAGCTTTTACTCGCACTAATTATGGCCCGAGAAACATGGTTGAGTTTCGAGTAACTTCCATAGATGCTGCTACTAACAAGCAAATTGGAGGTGAAACAGGACGAAGTTCCGCTTCAGGAGCTCCCATTTCAACACTGTTGGAGGAGTCTGTATTGGGATTTATGGACAATTTTACAAATAGTATTCAGCGACACTTTGAAGATATAGTTGCTAATGGTCGTGAAGGTTCTGTCATTTTTAAGATTGCTAGTGATTGTCCTTTAAACTTTGACTCTGAGATTACGTTGAATGGAGATACGGGGGAATTGAATGAGGTCATTGATTATTGGATGAATGAACATGCTGTCAATGGAAGCTATACGCAAAGTGCAAAATCTCGCACTCGGCTTTCTTACGAGCAGGTTCGTTTCCCTCTCTTTGGTAAAGGTAAGTTTGGTGGTAAGCCAAAGGCTATCAACATGGAGGGCTTCGTCAAGCCTATAACTTCATTCCTTTCTCAGTTTGGCTTGTCTGTAGCGACAACGCCTATTGGTATTGGGAAAGCATACGTTGTGTTGGGAAGAAAATAAATCTTTCATGTTCAACTTAAAAAATAAAGAATCATGAAAATTAAATTGATATTTTTTTATTTGTTGGTCTTATGCGGTTGTGTTAATCGGACTAATGCACAATCAAAAGAGGAGATAGGCTTGATAAGTCTCAATCCTTATGTGCCTGAGACTGAAAACATAGATCCTATAACCGCTTCTGTGTTAAAAGAAAAGTTACAACAGATAGCTACAGTCAATGGTATGTCGGGGGCAGGGTTCGACAATCGCTTTATCATTACGGCTCATGTTCAGAAAGTCAAGAGTGTACAAACTCAAACTTACCCACAGAAGAGCGCGGTCGATGTCATTATTGGCATTTATGTAGGGGATGGACTTGATGGTACTCTTTTCTCAAGTTATAGTTGTGAGAAAAAAGGTATCGGAGAGTCTGAACTTCAAGCTTTAGCCTCAGCCATAAATAAAGTCAATGCATGTCAGCCAGATTTGCAAATGGCTATCGACAAAGGTAAGAATCAGATTCTTGACTACTATTCCCGAATGTCAAGCAGTATTATCGCAGCGGCAAAGGCAACTGCAGCGAAGGGCAAATATGATGATGCTATGAGTGTGCTGTTTGCTATACCTATTTATAATAAGGATTTCCAAACAGCACAAAACTTGATAGCTCAATATGGAATGATCTCTCTTGACAACAAAAATATAGATGTCGTTAGGCAGGCTCGTTCTGCATGGAGTTCTAATCCTACAGAAAATGGTGCAACCGAAGCGTTTGAGATTTTGGATAAACTTGAGGCACCTTCTTCTAAAGTGAGAGCAGAGGCCGAGAAATTGCAGAATGAGATGAGTGCAAGACTTAAGGCTGTAAGTGATAGGGAGTTTAAATTACGGACTCAAAAAGTGCAAAATGCTGAAGATGTAAAGTTGGCTGCCATACAGGCCGCAGTTTCTGTTGCCAAGGCTTATGCCGCTAATCGTCCAAAGGTTGTTTATAGATATTTATGGTGGTAATTTTTGTCAAAAAATATGAAAAAGAAATGTGTTGGGGCATTCTTACTTGGATGCTTGTCGTTAGTGTGCTCTTGTGCTAATGATGATGATGCTGAAGTCTATGTGACTTCGTCTTTTCAGCAAGAGTTGAAGAGTATTCGTGAGAGATATACTTATCCCACGAGTTTGGCTTCTGAAGATTACTATTATAGTGATCTTGATAAGATTACTCCTACGGGAGTTGTTTCTGTTTATGATGACAGTCACAATAAGGTGGGTGAGTATGGCTACGTCGATTTGGGACTGTCTGTTAAGTGGGCAAACTTTAATCTGGGTGCTAAGACCGCATTACCAAGTTCGGAGTTGAAAAACTTTGATGATATTTATAAAGAGGTTCTGGATGATATGTTTTTGGAGAGCAATGAGTATCATGTGATTTTGCCTGATACCATCAAGGGACCGTTGCCTTGTGTAATCAGTTATGAGCAGTATAGTAAATCAACAATAGATTACTTGCGCTCGCAGTTTCCTAGTTTTGAAGAGTTTGAGGAGTTTGGCGATTATTGTACCAATATGCGTAAGGCATATAAGGAAGCTGTCACAGAATACAATTCCTATTTGTTGAAAAACAAGTTTACAACCTTGGCTGGACGGTATTATTGGAATTGGGGTGGTATAAACTCGTTTGTCTGGAAAGAAGACCACTATAAGGATTTGCCAATGAATATTGCAGGAACGAAATATGACGAGGTTACAACGAGATTAGGAGATGGATGGAGAATGCCAACTAAAGCAGAATTGCAGGAACTGATAGATAAGTGTAAGTGGACTCTTTACGAAAAAGAAGGCATCAAAGGATATATAGTGACAGGTCCTTCAGGTAAAAGTATTTTTGTTGTTTATGATACCTCTATGGGAACTGAATCTATGGGAACTGATTATCCATATATTTATCTGTCTTCCGAAAGAACAAATACATGGAGTTTGGGAGTGGAGGTATATGCCTTGAATATTCAAACTCAGAAAATAGTGAACGACTATCCGTCTGGCAGATTGGCCGCCATTCGTCCTGTTTATACAAAATAATTAATGATAGATTATGAAACGATTTAGTTTAGTAATGTTAGGCATGTTGTTTCTCATGGTATTGAGTGCTTCTGCCAAAGATAAAATATTCTTCAATTCCAAGTCCAATATCATTGGTATCACTGGCGATTATCAGATTTTGACATCAGGTGGCTTTACTGCGAAGTTTGTGAATAATCCGATATATGTAGATATGCCTCCTGCGTATATGAGTACTAAAAGTATGTGCGAGTATTTCAATCGTCAGAACTTTGGCAAGAAGTTGCTTGACTATCTCTTTTCTTATGATGGTTCCAGTCTTTCCATTAAGTTGTTGGAAGAGCGTGCCTTTAGTAATGCGCAAAAACAGGACATGGAACGTGCTAATTATGGTGTGATAAGCAAGGACGATATATTGAAGGGAGACCCTGCTATATTGGAAATCCTAAAAAATAACTTTATCTTCTTTGAATATCCTACATATAAAGGGTCACGCAAGCGAAAATGGTATATTTTCAAGGTGAACGTTACTGATGAGACCTTGAAAGAGGTTTACAATAGTTGGGATGATATGTCGAAGTATAACCAAATAGTACCAAAAGTTGTTTTTGTAGCTTCAGGTAAATACACGGTTGCTACTTCTACTTCTGCTTCATTTTGGATGGGTGTTTTGGATGCTTCATTAGGTGCCAATGGCAATATAGTGAACAATCGAGATTTCCAACAGGCAAATCGACTGCTATTGGATTGGAAAAATAGTAGGCGATTGATTGCAAAAATTTCAAAGAAGGTACCACAGTTAGCTGTTCGAGGACAAGTGATAGGACGTTCGCCATTTATAGCAAACGTTGGCGCTGCCAATGGTATTAAGGACAGAGACCGAATGGTGATTTATCGAACCAAGCAGACTAAAGATGGAACTCTATATTCTTCGAGGGTCGCAACGGTCAGAGCTTGTAAGGTAAGAACTAATATTACCCATCTTTATACATTTGCTGGTGGTCAGGCTTCTGCAAAACAAGGTGATGTGGCAGTCTTGCGAATCAATCATAATTCCAGCTATTCTATTTTGGGTAACTATATGGAAGATTCTTATGGCCTTAATTTGAGTTATGACCATCGTGTGGCTTTAAGCAAAGCTGGTGTTTCACAATATTTAATGACCAATATCGGATGTAGTGTTTATGATGGATTTCTAAAACGTCTGTATGTGACCAACCAAGGAAACTTGGTATATAGTCCTGTCCATTTTAATGTTGGTCTTGGTTATGGTGTCGGATTTGAGTTTGCCCATAGCATAGAGCTGGTTCCTTATTTTATGGCTCAGTACGAAGGCGCTTATTTTATGGGAAAGAAAAGTAAGGATGCAGCAGACAATTCTGAAAAGGAAGATGTATATGGAAATTCTTTTAGAATACCAATTGGAATGAAAGCTCATGTGAACTTGTTCTATCCAGTACAGTTGGTGATAGGTGCTGAGTATATTTTCAATTGTAAAATATCTTTGGTGTCAGACAAAGAAACTGAGAATGATCCTGATTTGTTCTTCTATGGTCCAATGAATTACAAACGTGAAGGGTTGAATCTTTATGGAGGTTTGAGATTTAATTTCTAAAAATCCTCAAATCCGCAACCTATTGGGTTTCGTGGGATTTTGCTTGTATTTTTGCCATGTCATTCAGAGTTTTTATTTGTTATTTATTTTGCAACACTAAGATAAGTGAAATTTCTGATATGACAAAATCCTGAGCAACTTATTGTTGCTCAGGTGGTTATAAAAAATATCAAATTATAGTGTTGCGGAAATAAGGGTTACAATGTTACATGTTACATGTTACATGTTACGTTAAGGAGTTCGCATTGCGCCATTCCGCCTCGCGCAGGGAGGGTGGAGAGGGCAGGGGACGGCCTTGGCAGGAGGGCAGGAGGGCGACAGGAGTGGCCTTGGCAGGAGGGCGACAGGGATCGTGGCGCGGATCGGTGAAAACGTGTTTGTCGCTGTGGTTTTCGCCGTTCGGAGCGCGCTGCTCCTCACTTTTCTTCTATTTTCTGACGTGGTGAGGAAAAAAAAGCGTAACTTTGCAATCGATATTTGATTTTTAAAAACTAATTTGTATGATGGTTAAAATCACTTTCCCCGACGGCTCTGTTCGCTCGTATGAGCAGGGTGTGACGGGTCTTCAAATCGCAGAGAGCCTTTCGCCGGCTCTCGCCCGCGACGTTGTATCTTGCGGGATCAATGGCGAGACGACGGAGCTCAACCGCCCCATCAACGAGGATGCAAGCATCAACCTCTACAAGTTTTCGGACGACGAGGGCAAGCACACGTTCTGGCACACGTCGGCCCACTTGCTGGCCGAGGCGCTCGAGGAGCTGTATCCCGGCATACAGTTCGGATTTGGTCCGGCTGTAGAGAACGGATTCTTCTACGACGTGATGCCGGCCAATGGCCAGGTGATCTCGGAGAACGACTTCCCGAAGATCGAGGCCAAGATGCGCGAGCTGGCCAAGAAAAACGAGCCCGTGGTGCGCCGCGAGGTGTCGAAGGCCGACGCCATCGAGGAGTTCAAGGCCATGGGCCAGGACTACAAGGTGGAGCACATCGACCAGGACCTGGAGGACGGAACGATCACTACTTATACGCAGGGCAGCTTCACTGACCTCTGCCGCGGCCCGCACCTGGTATCGACGGGTGCCATCAAGGCCATCAAGATAACGAGCGTGGCCGGAGCCTTCTGGCGCGGCGACGCCAAGCGCGAGCAGATGACGCGCATCTATGGCATCACCTTCCCGAAGAAGAAGATGCTCGACGAGTATCTGCTGATGCTGGAGGAGGCCAAGAAGCGCGACCACCGCAAGATCGGCAAGGAGATGGAGCTCTTCATGTTCTCCGAGCGCGTGGGCAAGGGTCTGCCCATCTGGCTCCCGAAGGGCACGCAGCTGCGCCTGCGCCTGCAGGAGCTCCTGCGCAGCCTCCTCAAGCCCTACAACTACCAGGAGGTCATCACGCCGGGCATCGGCGGCAAGCAGCTCTACGTCACCTCGGGCCACTACGCCCACTACGGCAAGGACGCCTTCCAGCCCATCCACACCCCGGAGGAGGACGAGGAGTATATGCTCAAGCCGATGAACTGTCCGCACCACTGCGAGATCTTCGCACGCAAGCCGCGCTCCTACAAGGACCTGCCGCTGCGCATCGCCGAGTTTGGCACGGTCTTCCGCTACGAGAAGAGCGGCGAGCTCCACGGACTGACGCGCGTGCGCACCTTCACGCAGGACGACGCCCACATCTTCGTGCGTCCGGATCAGGTGAAGGCGGAGTTTGAAAACGTCATCGACATCATCCAGAAGGTGTTCGCCATCTTCAAGTTTGAGGACTTCGAGGCACAGATCTCCCTGCGCGACCCGAAGGACACGGAGAAGTATATCGGCAGCGACGAGATCTGGGAGGAGAGCCAGAACGCCATCCGCGAGGCTTGCCGCGAGAAGGGTCTCAACGCCCGCGAGGAGATCGGCGAGGCCGCCTTCTACGGTCCGAAGCTCGACTTCATGGTGAAGGACGCCATCGGCCGCAAGTGGCAGCTGGGCACGATCCAGGTCGATTACAACCTGCCGCAGCGCTTCCACCTCGAATACACGGCCGAGGACAACTCCAAGCAGACGCCGGTGATGATCCACCGCGCGCCGTTCGGATCGCTGGAGCGCTTCACCGCCGTGCTCATCGAGCACACCGCGGGCCACTTCCCCCTGTGGCTCACGCCAGACCAGGTGGCCATCCTGCCGATCTCGGAGAAGTATAACGACTACGCCGAGAAGCTCCGCAAGTATTTCGACCGCAACAACGTGAGGGCCTACGTTGATGACCGCAACGAGAAGATCGGCCGCAAGATCCGCGACAACGAGCTCAAGCGCGTGCCCTACATGCTCGTCGTGGGCGAGAAGGAGGCCGAGGACGGCCTCGTCTCCATGCGCAAGCAGGGCGGCGGCGAGCAGGCCACGATGACCATGGAGGAGTTTGCACAGCGCGTGAACGCCGAGGTGGCAGAGCAGCTGAAGGTGCTCGAGGACTAATCTCTGAAATACATACGCAGGGAGGGCTGGAGGAGGCCGGGCGCGAGCCGGGCGGAGGCCAGCCCTCGTTGTGTGATTGCGACAAGGCTACAGATGAAAACTACGCTCATCCTCGTGGGGAAGACCCGCGACAAACTCTATACCCACGCCATCGACGACTACCGCGACCGCATCGGCCACTACATGCCCTTCGAGATCGTCACCATACCCGAACTGCGGGCCACGGCCTCGCTCTCCGAGGCGCAGCAGAAGGAGAAGGAGGGGGAACTGATCCTGCAGAAGGTGCAGCCCGCCGACACGCTGGTGCTCCTCGACGAGCACGGACGCGAGCCACGGTCGGTGGAGCTGGCGGCTTGGCTGGAGAAGAAGCGGACTACGGCGCGCCGCCTCGTCTTCGCCATCGGAGGACCCTACGGCTTCTCCCAAGCGGTCTATGCGCGCGCCAACGAGCAGATCTCGCTCTCGCGCCTCACGTTCTCCCACCAGATGGTGCGCCTCGTCTTCGTGGAGCAGCTCTATCGCGCGTGTACAATCATAAAAGGGGAGAAGTATCACCACGAGTAGTTGCCGTGGGGGTACTTTCCCCCTTTTTTCCTCTTTTTCTTCCTCCTTTCTTTCCAAATCCTCTTCCTTTCTCTTCTTTCCTATCCTTTTCCTATCCTCTTCCTTTCTCTTCTTTCATCTTCTTTCCTTTTCTTTCCTTTCCTTTCCTATCCTTCTTCCTTTTCCTCCTCTTCCCCTAACGACCCATTAGTTTTTCATTTTGTCTTTCACGCATTGCAGGATGATGTTGGCGGCCTGCTCCAGTCCCACGCTGCTGGTGTTGACGACCAGGTCGTAGTCGCGGGCGTCCGTCCAGTGAGCGCCCGTGTACTGGTGGTAGTGGTTGCTGCGTCCTTGGTTCACCTGGTCGATGCGGCGGGCTGCCGCCTCGTCGGAGAGGTTCTCGACGGTCGATACGCGGCCGATGGCGTCCTCGCGGTTGGCGGTGACGAAGACGCTGAAGACCCGCTTCTCGCCCCGCAGCACCCAGTTGGCGCAACGGCCCATGATGACGCAGGGCTTGCGCCCCGCCAGGGCGCGGATGATGCGGCTCTCGGCCACGAAGATGGCGTCGTCGTGGGAGGGGTTGAGGGAGAGAGGGATGCTCTTGTCGGTGAAGATCAGTTCCCAGAGTTTGCCGTTGGAGATGTTTTGCTCGTTGTCGCGGACGAAGTCGGCCGTGTAGCCCAGTCGCTGGGCGGCCTCGTCGATGATGTTGTGGTCGTAGAAATCCACCCCCAGCCGCAGGGCCAGTTGTTCGCCCAGCATCTGGCCTCCGCTGCCATACTCGCGGGCGATGGTGACGACGAGCGGCCCGTCGTCGGCCCTGCGCTCCTCGCGCCTTTCCTCCACGGCCAGCTGGCGCCGCTCGGCCTTGGGGATGAAGAGGACATCGAGCCAGGCGATATGGGGAGCGAAGACGCGCACCATGAAGCCGACGTAGAACATGCTGACCAGCGTGCCCGGGCCCACCATCTTCCAGTCCCAATGGCCGAAGAACGTGGTCATGAGGACGACGGCGATGGTCACCAGGGCCGTGTCGGAACACATCTTCACCTTGCCGAAGTCTTTCCTCACACACTTCGCGATGGCCAGCGGCAGACCCTCGCCAGCCAGCATCAGCGAGTCGCAGCGCACCTCGCAGGCGATGCCGAAGGCCAGCAGCGCACCGCCAATCAGGAGCTCGGCAAACTGCAGGGGCCAGCCGAGCGTGTGGTCGAGGGTGGGGGGAATCTGCAGGAAACTCGTCAGCCACATCGTCAGGTCGGTGTAGAAGCCGAAGAGGAAGGAGACGAGGATCTGCGAGAGCTGGCGCAACTCATAGTTTCTGCGCAGCAGCAGAATCTGGGTGAGGATGAAGACGACGTGCATGCAGATCACGATCTGGCCCATCGTCATCGGCATACCGGGGACGAGCGAGAGCACGTAGGGTGGGGCGGAGATGGGCGAGGAGCCCAGGTTGGCGCGGATGGACAGCGAGGTGCCAAAGGCTATGACAAACAATATGAAGACGAAGCTCACGTAGCGGCGGATCCACTCCGCCTTGCTTCTTTTCCGCTTTTCCATGATGAATAGGTTGGTTTTCCTTGTTTTGGTCGTTTTCCTTGTTAGTACAAATCACTTCTGTGTGTAAATCACTTCCGCGTATAAGTCATTTCTTCTGCATCAGCGGATTGTGTGTCTTCGGCTGGTGGTCGGTCTCATCCGAGAGCTTGGGCAGGGTGGGTAGCCAGAAGCCCTTGGCGGGCACGGAAGGAGCCTTGGACGGAGCAGGGCGCACGCCCCGGTCGATCATGCTCCGGAGCCATTGGGCCTGCTGAAACTCGGGCCAGCGGCGCAGGATGTAGTCGATCTGCTGGCGCGCCACCACACTGTCGCCACCCATGTAGATGGCGTAGGCGCGGTTGTACCAGTAGTCGCAGTTGGCGTCGTCTATCTCCAGCGCCCGCGTGTAGTCGATGGCGGCACTGTCGTAGCGCTCCAGGCGCATGGAGGCCATGGCGTGGAGGTCGAAGAGGTCGGGGATGTAGGGCTGCAGGGCCAGGGCGCGGCTGCCGTCCTCGGCGGCTCCCTTGAAGTCTTCCAGCCGGTATTTGCAGAGCGCGGACAGATACCAGGCCTCATACTGATGGGGCTTCATGGCGGCGATGCGCTCAAACACCTGCATCGCCACGACATAATAGCCCATGTCGAGCTGACGCCGGCCCTCCTCCATCAGCCGCTTCACGTTGTACTGGGCCGACAGGGGGAGAGCCGCCGCGAGCCAAAGGACTGCTGTCATCCAGCGGCGCATAGGCGACAGGAAAACAATTATTTGTGGGCAGCCTTCGTGCGATAGCGGCAACTGTACTTGCCCTTGGCCATCGCGCGCAGCTTGTTCATGATCAGGCTCTTGCGGAGCGGAGACACGCGGTCGACAAACATCTTGCCCTCCAGGTGGTCGAACTCGTGCTGCATGACGCGGGCCAAATAGCCCTCCACCCACTCGTCGTGCTCCTGGAGCTCCTCGTCGAGGTAGCGCACGTGGATACGCGTGGGGCGCGTCACGCGCTCGTGGAGGCCGGGGATGGAGAGGCAGCCCTCCTCCATGGTCTCCTTCTTCGACTCCTCGTCATACTCCACGATGTGGGCGTTGATGAAAGCGTGGCGGAAGCCCTCATACTCGGGGAAGTCCTCCTTGAGCACGTCGAGGTCGATGATGACCACACGGATGGACTTGCCGATCTGGGGCGCGGCGAGACCCACGCCGTCGCTGGCCGTGTTGGTCTCGAACATGTTCTGAATGAGCTCCTTCAGATTGGGATAATCAACGGGAATGTCCTGTGCCACCTTGCGCAGCACGGGTTGCCCGTAAACGTATATCGGTAAAATCACTTTTTCGTTCTTAATATATAGAATGTAGAATCAACGCGCGCGGAAATCTTGCTTACAGACCCTGCGCGCGCATATAGTCCTGGAGGATGATCGTGGCCGAGACTTGATCGACCAGCCCCTTGTTTTCGCGGCGCGTCTTCTTTTTCACGCCTCCATCGAGGATGGCCTGGTGGGCAAGGACGGAGGTGAAGCGCTCGTCGAAGAACGTGATGGGGACCTCGGGCACGGCTTTGCGCCAGCGCCGGACAAACTCCTCCACGCGGCGAAGATTCTCGCTCGGCTTGCCATTGGGCTGGGTGGGACGGCCTATCACGACCTCGTCGACCTGCTCCTGGCGCATGTACTGCCGGAGAAAGTCGAAGAGCTCGTGGGTGGGCACCGTGGCCAGCCCATTGGCAATGATGCGCAGGGGGTCGGTGACGGCCAACCCCGTGCGCTTGCTTCCATAATCGATGGACAGGATGCGACCCATCCTCTCTTTACTTAGCGAGCAACCAAGCGTCCGGATACTGTGAGCGCAGCTGGTTGCGGCTCTGCACGGCCGAGCCCTTGTCGCCAAACGAGGAGGCCACGACGCGATACATGTTGCGAGCGGCGTTGTAGGCCAGCTGGGCGTTGTAGCCCGCGTTCTTCAGGCGCTGCTGCAGGCCCTCGGCGTTGGCGCGCACGGAGAAGGAACCGACCACGACGCTGTAGTTGTTCAGACCGTCGCCACTGACCACGCTCAGGTCCTCGCGGCGCACCGGCTCGTTGTCATAGTTGCCAGTGGTGGGAGTCTGCACGGTGGGCTGCTGCTCCACGGGAGTCACCACGGGAACATCGGCGGGAGCCTGCTCCTGCACCGGCTGCTCGGCGGCGTCCTGGGCGCGAGCCTTCTCGTACGCCTTGCGGTAGGCGCTCTCCTTGCTCGAACCGCAACTTGCCAACAACATACCCATGCACAAGGTCGTTCCCAATACTGCAAATTTTTTCATCATCTTACTGTGTCTGTCTTTTAGAATGTTCTACAATACTTGTTTTCTATATTATTCTGCGAAATTACAAATTATCGGCCGAACGATAAAGAAAATGGCGCATAAAGATTGTTAAATGGGGCGTTTACAACTTTTTTAACACAAAATATTGCCCGCAATGGGGTTGTTTGGAAATAAATGGCTATATTTGCGATTGATTTGAGGCCAACCCCGTGCAAAAGCCTCGTCCGGACAGGACGGAGGGCGAAACAGGGGGAGGTGCCTATTCCATTCAAACAACAAAACAAGAAAAGAAATGAAGACATTAGGTTACATTGGCGCATTCCTCGGCGGTAGCATCGCCGGCGCTGCTCTGGGACTCCTGCTCGCTCCTGAGAAGGGTGCTGACACTCGTTCGAAAATCTCCGACGCTGTGGATGATTTCTGCAAGAAGCACGACATCAAGTTGTCGCGCAAAGAGGCAGAGGAGTTTGTAGATGACATTAAGGACGCTGCCACCGACGCCGTCTGATCCTCCCCAGGAGGCATGACGCGGCTTCTGTAGCGGCAAAAAAACGAAAAAGCGTGTTCTCAAACGATCAGAATGTTGAGACCATAGCGCAACTGATCGAGGTGATCAAGCATTACATCGGGCTTCAATCTGAATATGTGAAGCTCGATGTAATAGACAAGGTTGTGCGCTTGCTGACGATGTTGGTGCTTATCGCAGTGTTTGGAATACTGCTGGTCATCGCCATCATCTACTTCTCCTTTGCGGCGGCCTATGCGCTCTCCGACGCCATAGGAAGCCTGCCGGGAGCCTTTGCCATCGTCGGCGCGTTCTACCTTGTCGTGCTCTTCGTCTTCATCCGCCTGCGCAAGACCATCATCGAGCGGCCATTGGTCCATTTCCTGGCCAGCATTTTAATGTCGAAATAGCATGACTACCAATCAAAACCAAAGCACCGACTACCACACGCTCACAGAACTGCGCCAAAGGAAGGCGCAGCTGCTGGAGGACATCGCCAAGGATGACAAACGTGTAAAGGCCTTGTGGGCGCAACTGTTCTACCGACCCAAGACCAACGACACGCCCTCGCAGCGCATCACCAACATGATCACCACGGGTGGCGGCATACTCGACGGACTCATCCTGGGCTGGAAACTCTATCGGAAGTTTGGCAAGAAGGGGTCTATCCGCATTTTCGGCAGACGCTTTTAGCGTTGGGGGGATTTCTCTCCAACGATCTCCTATATACTTATCCTTTCTCTTCCTCGCTCCTGCGTTCTCTTCTTGGGAAGAATAGAATGGCGGGCCATGACGGTCTTTCGTACAAGACGGAGGACTGATGGGGTAAGTTTGTCTTTGGGCCAAGGCGCAGGAAGGGCTGGTCATTTCGTCCGGGGCGAACTGGTCATTCCATCCGGGATTGGCAGGATTTTCATCCAGATTGGCTGGTTTTTCATCCAGGCTGGCTGGTCATTCATCCGAACTGGGTGGTTTTTCATACGAGCTGGCAGGTTTTTCCTGACTTCGTCATTGCGTCACCCAAAAATCCTCATCAAAGAGTTTAGCTATTTCCTGACTTCGTCATTGCGTCACCCAAAAATCCTCATCAAAGAGTTTAGCTATTTTCTGATGCCTTGCCATCAGCATGGTTTGCGTATAAACCTCCTTGTTTAGAGGAAGCTTGATCTGTATCGTTGTGATTGTCTTTGCCAATGCAAGCACCTTGTCCACGCTCATCTTAATCTCTGAGACTTTCAGCATGCGATCCAACTCCTTGTATACTTTCAAAGCCACAAAGCAGATGCATATATGGGCTTCAATACGTTTGCGTGTAAAATGAAACATGGGACGTATCTCTATCTTTGATTTCGCTATACGGAAGGCCCGCTCTACATGCCAAAGGTTGTGATATGCTGTGTATACATCCTGTATTGGTATATCCGTATTAGTGAGATAGCCTTTTAGACCGTCCCATTTGGAGTCATCGGCAATACGGTCATAGTTGATGGCGACTTTCACTTCACCATCCATAGACAAAAACTTATTGTAACCTCTTTTGTTGATATTGCCTTTTGTGAGCGCACCATGCTTATAAGCCTTTCCAACCTGCGTATTCCTTTTTCTCTATTGTAGGCATCTTTCTTTGCACGGTCATCTGTATAGCCGACCAAGAGACGACGTCCGCCGCCTTTGTCATATTCAACCATCTGGCAGTTGCGCTTGGGTTGCTCCAATATCCAGCTTTTGACCTCCTGACTTTCATTCTTTATCTTCGCACCTATTATATACTTGTAGCCGTGCGCTTCAAGTTCCGCTATATTGGCATTGTTCATCAGTCCGGAATCTGCCACCACAACGAAGTTCTCCAAACCGTATTTGCTTACAAACTCGTTTATCGTCGGCAGCATCGTGTGGCCTTCATATTTGTTGCCCTCATGGATGCAATATGCTAGTGGATAGCCGCCAAGGCTAACAAGCAGGCCGAGTATGATCTGAGGATTACTGTGACGTCCCTCTTTCGAGAAGCCTGTCTTGCGCAATTCGTCCTCATAATCCGCTTCAAAGTAAAGTGTGGTGACATCATAAAACAACACGCCGATATTATTGCCAAACAAACAATTTCGCAGTATGGCGCACGCTTATGTCCTGTACTATTTCGTGCTGATGACCACTAAGCTTGTCAAGATAGCGATAGATTTTGGATAGATCCACGTCCTCGTCAAAGTGGTTTTTCAGATATTCCACCGTAGCAGACTTGCTCGTTGGATATGCCAAACGAGCCTTTACAAGCTTGCGGAACACTTCGTCATCAATCCTGTTGAAACCGATCCGGTCAAATGTACGGTCCAATATCAGGTCACAACCATTGAGAAGGATATTGCTCACATTGGACAATACACGACGGACTTCATCACGCTCACGGTCACACGCCTCACGTTCCTCGCCGAAAAGGTCAAGCTGCGGATGGCGGCGTGATTTTCTCTTTGAAATCCATTCTTTTGCTTCATTCACAAGATTATCGACCTCTCCCTCATTATAGGCAACTCCAATTGTGACAAGTTCCTTCATCTTGCCACAAATTTTCTCGGCAACTATAACTCCGATATTGCCGGAACGATGTTTTTTCTTTCGGACAAACATAGTTAAAATACCTTTCGCGTCACCCAATATTAGGTGAGGCAAAGATACAAAATATTGTTTGTCAATCAGTTATAAAATACGTGTTTTTTGAGTGACGAAGTCAGGAGATTGGCTGGTTTTTCATCCAGGCTGGCTGGTCATTCATCCGAACTGGGTGGTTTTTCATACGAGCTGGCAGGTTTTTTATCGAAGACGAAGGGAGCCGATGAGGAAAGGCATAAAAAAAGGAGTACCGCTGTACTCCACCTTTGTTAACCTTAAATCTAATACTATGAAAAACACATTGCAAAGATATGAATAAATTTCGACCCATGCAACTGTTTTGGCTAGAAATATGTCGTTCTAAACATAATTTAACTTCATTTCCCGTAGTGGAAGACAAATTTTTATGATAAATCGTATAAAGATACACTCCCTACTGACGCTTTTGGCGAAAACTAAGTCAGACGCAGGCGCAGGCTATTGAGCACGACGCTGATGCTGGAGAAGGCCATCAGGGCCGAAGCCCACATCGGCGTGATCTGGAAGTGGAGGCCGAAGAGGTAGGGGAGGCCGGCAGCCAGCGGGATGCAGACGAGGTTGTAGATAAAGGCCCAAAAGAGGTTTTGCCAGATCATGCGCACCGTGCGGCGGCTCAGAGCCACGGCTTCGGGCAGCGCGCGGAGATTGTCGGTCATGAGGGTGACTTGCGCCACGTCCATGGCCACGTCGGTGCCGCGCCCAATGGCGATGCTCACGTCGGCCAAGGCGAGGGCCTGGGTGTCGTTGATACCGTCGCCAACCATTGCCACGGTCTTGCCTTCGCTCTGCAGGCGGCGCACGAGGTCCTCCTTGTCCTGGGGAAGGACGTGGCTCTGGTAGTGGCTGATGCCGGACTGGTCGGCCCAATACTTGACGGCAGCCTCCTGGTCGCCGCTCATCAGATAGACCTCAATGCCCTCCTGGCGCAGACGGTCCATGGCCTCGCGGGCGTGGGGCTTGAGCTGCTCGCGCGCCTCGGGCGGCAGGTGGGCCGACTTCGTGAAGTCGAGGTCGGCGCGGGGGATGGTCAGCGTGCCGGTCTTGTCGGTCACGAGGGCGTCCACCTTGCGCAGCAGTTCCAGGGCGGTGGCGTCCTTGACGAGTATCTGCTGCTGGGCAGCCTTGCCGATACTGACCATCAGCGCGGTCGGCGTGGCGAGGCCCATCGCGCAGGGACAGGCTATGACGAGCACGGCCACGGCCGAGAGGATGGCGTGGGGAAGGAGGGCGGTGCCGCCGAGGATCCACCAGCTCAGAAACGTGACCAGGGAGATCAGGGCCACGGTGGGGACGAAGAGAAGGGCGGCCCGGTCCACGATGCGCTGCACGGGGGGCTTGCTGCTCTGTGCGGCCTCCACCATGCGGATGATGTGGGAGAGGGCGGTAGCCTCGCCTATCTGGCGCGCCCGCATGCGGAGCTTGCCCTGCGAGGGAATCGTGCCTGCGAGCACCTGCGCCCCTGCTTGCTTCTCGGCGGGGGTTGGCTCGCCCGTGATCATGCTCTCATCGACGTAGGCGGCGGTGGGACTCATGAAGCTCTCGGCCGATATGACTTCGCCATCGACGGGGATCTTCTCGCCAGCGCGCACCTCCAGCACATCGCCGACCTCGACCGTCGAGAGGGGCACTTCCTCCAGTTTGCCGTCGCTGAGGATGCGGGCCGTCTTGGGCTGCATTCCCATGAGCTGGCGGATGGACGAGGCCGTGCCGTCTTTGGCTTTCTCTTCGAGCAGCCGACCCGTGAGGACGAAGGTGATGATCATCACCGAGGCGTCGAAATAGGTGGGCGAATCCATTCCGCGCACGCCCCAAACTTGTTCGCCCCAAAAGGTGTTGAAGGCGGAGAAGAGGAAGGCAATGGCGGTGGAGAGGGCTACGAGGGAGTCCATGTTGGCGGTCTTGTGGAGCAGCTGGCGCCAGGCGGAGACGTAGAAGCGGCGTCCGCAGAAGACGAGGTTGGCCAGGGCAAGCAGCAGGGCGGCCTGGTTGGCGAAGGCGGTGCTGCCCAGACTGATCCAGCCCATGGAGATAGCCATCGTGAGGAGGGCGAAGAGCCAGGACAGGAGCGTGCGGCGGCGGAGTCGGACGTAGGCGCGGCGCTCGATGGCCTCCACGCTGCGGTCGGCTTCGATGACAAGGTCGAAACCAATGCCGTTGATGGCTGCCTTCATTTCTTCGAGCGTGATGGCCGAAGGGTCGTAGTCGATGAGAGCGGTGCGGCTTGCGAGAGACACGGAGGCTGACTGGACGCCACGGAGGCCGTTGAGCGTGCGCTCCACGTGGGCTGAGCAGGACGCACAGGCCATGCCGATGACGGGAAGGGTGCGCTTCATAGGCTCAGCTCGAAACGGCCCAACAGATCGACGGCGTCCTTCAGCATCTTGGGCTGGACGAGGGCTTCGTCGTAACTGACCGTCACGCTGGCGGCGGGAAGATTGACCTCGGCCTGCTGAACGCCGGCCACGGCGCGCAGGGCGTCTTCTACCTTGGCTTTGCAATGCGGACATTTCATGCCGCTCACGGCAAATGTTTTCTGTACCATAATCGTTTTCTCCTATTTAATAACAATATTATCCTTAAAAAAACATTTAAAACAAACATAGCCTCTGCAAGAAGAGAGGATGGGCTCCCCTGCTCGGAATGCTATTTCTCGGGAATGATCCTTCTCGGGAATGATCCTTCTCGGGAATGAACCCTTTAGCGAATGTTCCTTTCGGGGATACTCTTTCTCGGGGGAGTCTGATAGCCCCCTGTCGTCTCAGTGTCAGTTTGAGAGGACAGGGGCGCGCTGGTCAGTTAGCTTTATTGTGCGGCTCCGATGATCTCCGTCACAGAGTGGCAACCGTGCTTGTCGAGCCAGTCGTTGATACCGTCGCGTACCTTGATGGTGACGGCAGGATCAACGAAGTTGGCCGTACCAATCTCGATAGCCGTGGCTCCTGCCATCATAAACTCGATGGCGTCCTCGGCGGTCATGATGCCTCCCAGGCCCACGACGGGGATCTTGACGGCGCGGGCCACGTCATAGACCATTCTCACGGCGACGGGTTTGACGGCAGGGCCGCTCAGTCCGCCCGTGCGGATGCTCAGTCGCGGCGCGCGGCGCTCGATGTCGATCGACATGCCTAAAAGGGTGTTGATGAGCGAGACGGCGTCTGCGCCCTCAGCCTCGCAGGCTTTGGCAATGCTGGTGATGTCGGTCACGTTGGGCGAGAGTTTCACGATCAGCACCTTGTCGTAGCGCGCGCGGACAGCCTTGACGACGGCGGCAGCACCCTCGGGAGTCACACCAAAGGCCATTCCGCCGTTTTTCACGTTCGGGCAACTGATGTTGAGTTCGATGGCGGGGATGTGGTCGAGCGCATTGATGCGAGCGGCACACTCCGCATAGTCCTCGGGAGTGGATCCGCTGACGTTGACGATGATGTTGGTGTCAATGTCCTTGACCGACGGGTAGATGTGGTCGCAGAAATAATCGACGCCTTTGTTCTGCAGTCCCACGCAGTTGAGCATTCCTTTCGGCGTCTCCACCATGCGCGGATAGTCGTTGCCTTCGCGGGCGTGAAGCGTCGTACCTTTGACGATAATGCCGCCAATGCCGTCGAGGGGCACGAAATCGGCAAACTCAAGACCGTAGCCGAACGTGCCGGAGGCGGTCATGACGGGATTCTTTAAGTGTAAATGATTTATCTTGACATTAAGATTTGCCATCTGATTATGAATTTTTCGTACTATAATGGGGATTTATTGGTTCTCTCATGGAGGCTTGCGCGCCGCTTACTGGCGCTTCTGCCTACCCAATCTGTTTCTTCTCGTTGAAGACGGGGCCCTATCCAACCAGTCTCTTCTCGTTGAAGCTGGGGCCTCTACTCAATCTGCCTCTTCTTGTCGAAGATTGGGCCTGCTCAATCTGCCTCTTCTCTTCGAAGATGGGGCCTACCAAAGCAGTCTCTTCACGTCGAAGACGGGGCCCTCCTTGCAGACGCAGAGGTTGCCCTCCGTGGTCTTCTCTACGCAGCAGAGGCAAGCGCCCACGCCGCAGGCCATCATGTTTTCGAGCGAAGCTTCGCAGCGCACGCCCAGTTCGGTCGCCACGCGGGCCACAGCCTTCATCATCGGGTTGGGGCCGCAGGTGGAGATCTGGTCGAAGCGCTCGTGCTGGAGTACGCTATGGTTGGTGACGAAGCCCTGTTCGCCTGCCGATCCGTCCTCGGTGGTGATCAGTACCCGGCCCAACTTGCGAAATTCTTCCAGTTCCAGCAGGTCGCTCTCGCTGCGGGCGCCCAGCAGGAAGGTGGGCTTTGCGCCCATTCGCACGATCTCCTGACCGAAATAGAGCAGGGGAGCAATGCCTACGCCGCCGCCGATGAGCAGCCATTTGTCCTCCGGCGTCTTCGGCATGGTGAATCCATTGCCCAGGGGAAGCACGCAGTTGAGCGTGTCGCCCTCGTGGAGCGAGGCCAAGTGGCGCGTGCCCTCGCCGACGGCGGCCACCAAGAGCCACAGCTCGTTGCGGTCGTAATCGACCAGGTTGATGGAGATCGGGCGGCGGAGGAAGGTGTTGGGGGAACCGTCCACACGAACTTCGACAAACTGTCCTGGCAACATCGCAGGGAGTTTTTCGTCAGACGACAGCTTGAGCAAGACATACTTGTCGTTGAAATGCTGAAGGGAAACGACCCGAAGGTCTATAATGTATTTCTTCATCTTTGTGTGATTGTATTTTTGATGCAAAGATAATGCCAACGAGCGCAATGAGAACTTGTTCTCAAATTGCCGAGTGCAGCTTAGCTTATGCAAAGATAATGCCAACGAGCGCAATGAGAACTTGTTCTCAAATTGCCGAGTGCAGCTTAGCTTATGCAAAGATAATGCCAACGAGCGCAATGAGAGTTCACTCTCAAATTGCCGAGTGCAGCTTAGCTTATGCAAATTTAGGCAAAAACTAGCAAAACACCAAAGAATGGGGGAAATACTTTTTTTGCAGAAATCGCTATATTATCCCGTAGGGCCCTCTCTCTATGCTCGCTTATATAATAAGGTACGCGCGTAGAGCGGGAGAAAAGCGTCGTTAGGGTTGAGAAATGTTTGAAAATATGATTATTTCCCCAAAAGAGGAGAATATCCTGTAAGGTGTTGATTTTCAACAAGTAAGTTGCTTTTGAGTGTTTCCCTTGCCACGTCCGCCCGATCGGGGTATTGTCTGGATGACATGGCAAGGGAAGATGGTGTGAAATGAGTGGCGATCGCAAGCAGAAGATGGCTACTCGGAAATAGGCTCCTCTTGCTGGTCAGAAAAATGTAAAATATTATAGCAACCCATTTTGAGGAGTTTTTCCCCTTGCTGACGCCTGACGCGCTATTTTTTGGGGACAAAGCTCTCCCACGTCTGGTCGTCGTAGAAGATGCGAATCTCCGTGATTTTTCGTTGAGGCTTGTCTATATATTTTACCTCATATTGTGGTGCGGAAGATCCTGGTGACGAGGTGTGGCTGTGAGGCGATGCGCTTCCAACTGGTTGGGACTGAGCAGAAATAGGATTGCTAGAGGGTGGCGTTGCTCCTTCTTGTTGCGAAGGGGTAGGGGAGTTCTTGTCCGAAGTGGTCCCGTCGGTGAACATCGGTTCTTTGCCGTCCAGCAACCAGTCGTATCGCAGGGCGGGGAAACGGTTGGTGATGGCAATGACGATGGCAAGCGTAGGTTTTTGCTTGTCGTTGAGAATCTGACTGAGCGACGCTGGTGACACGCCGATGTGCTCCGCGAAGCTCTGGCGGTTCATGTGTTGGTGTTCTATGAGCTGCTGAATCCGCGCTCTCATTCCCTGTTCATCCATGATTTTGAGGCTTTTTTTTGCTTTATGATTGATTTTACAAAGGTAAAGCTATTTTTTCGATTATCCAAATGTTTTTATAAAAATATAATCAGTGGGTTTTCGATTTACAAAACCGAAAGCGATGTATTTTTCCAAAATAAATTGTGTTTTCTAAAATTCATATTTCGAAATATGAAAAAGCGGGCCTAAACCATTCGTAAGCTGTACTTTAACGATTTAGCCTATCTTTTTCTTCTTCAAAAGCCTATTTTTAGCTATGTTGCGCCAAATAGCTGGATTTTGGATGCTTTATGCCCTCGAAAGCGTATTTTTGATGAAGCAGAATGATTTATATTTCTATAAACACCTCGTTATGAGTGATTTATGTTGTGTAAACAACAAGGCATATATATGATTTTGTTTTTATAAACCCAAATATTCTGTTTTACAAATCAATAATCTAATTATTTTCAGAAGTTGAATGTCTGGCTTTCTTTTTACGAAGTTGTATTTTATAAAACGTAATATTTGAAACCATAAAATCATATAGCAGCTTATTTAGTTGCTAAAAAGAATTAAACGTAAAAATCGGGTGCTTGTTGGAGGTGAAAAAAAGAACGCTGAAAGAATTCGCCAACCATCATGCGGTTGGCTCGGAAAATCAGAAAAATGAATGGGTTGAAAGGGGTTAAGGTGTTGAAACAGACCCGATTGAGCCTATTTTTTTGGTTTTCAAAAAGCCTCCAAATAGATCCAAAAACGGGTTTTGGAGAGCTGTTTGGAGGCTTTTTGCCCGTTTTTCGGGCTTTGGGAGGGGGATATTGGTTAGTGGAGGATGTAAAAAACGAGCTCTTTCATCAGTTCTCCTGGTGAGGTGCTCGGATTTTCGATACCTTTGAGTTTAGTGTCGGTCTCCCGTATCTTGTCGATGATCCTCATCACCTTGCCCGCCGAATAGTTGCGCAGTCCCGTCATGTACTCTTTCACTCCCCAGGTGTTCTTCAGTCCGAGTGCGCCGGCGATGTTATGGTCGCTCTTCTCTCCTGGCGTATAATAGACGATCATCAGGTTTTGGAAGTAATTGAAGATAAGAGGCAGCAGTCCATAGACATTTCCAGACTGCGGATTACTGTCAAAATAATTGATGATGCGGTTTGCTTTCAGCGCATCTTTCCTGACCAGGGCGTCCCTCAGTTCGAAACCGTTGAAGTCTTTGCTCACGCCGATCTCGCGCTCCACAATCTCGTCGGTAATCGTTTTGTCTTTATTTTTCAACGAGATGAGCACCTTGTCTATTTCCGACGTCAGCCGATTGAGATCGGCGCCGATGTTTTCGGCTATCATCTGACAGGCCTTGTCGTCGATGGAGGCCCCCTTGCTTTTCGCGTAAGAGCGAATAAAACCCGGAAGTTGGCTTTCGTAAAGTTTTTTACTTTCGAAAACTACGCCGATGGAGTTGGCCAGCGTCAGGAGTTTCTTATACTTCCTTCCGTCTATCTTGCCGTTTTTCACACACCACACCAGGACGGTGGAGGGCATGGGGTTGGCGAGGTATTTCTCCAGCGGTTCGAGTTGCTTGATGCTCTGCGCCTCCTTGACGATGACGAGTTGTCGCTCCGCCATCATCGGGTATCTGCGCGCCGTGTCCACCACCTGACTCGCCGTCGTGTCGTTGCCGTAGCAGATGGTGCGGTTGAAATCCACCTCCTCTGCCTTGAGCACATTCTCCGCGAGGTAGTCGCAGATTTGGTCTATGTAGTAGGACTCCTCGCCCATCAGTAGATAGATGGGGCGAAAGCGGCGCGCCTTGAGCTCGCCCATGATGCTGATAAAATCCGTGCCTTGTTTTGCTGCCATGTATGTTATGTTTGGATCTCTTGATGGAAGAAAAGGATGTTCCCGCAGGATAGTTCCCTTTCTTTTTTGTACCTTTGCAAAGTTAATGATAAACAATGGTACTGCAAAATTTTTAAGATGATAAAGCTCAATCTTCCCCCCTATCCCGCCCGCGTGACGGAGGATCAAGGCAAGGCGAAAATCCTCGACGTGCTCCGCCGCCGCTACGTCGCGCTCACGCCCGAGGAGTGGGTGCGCCAGCATTTTGTCCACTATCTCATCGAGCATAAGCATTATCCTGCGGCGCTATTGGCCAACGAGGTGCGACTGACGATTGGCGACAAGAGCGTGCGGGCCGACAGTGTGCTCTACGACGCTAGTCTCCACGCCCGGATGATCGTGGAGTACAAGGCGCCGCACATCCCTATCACGCAGAAGGTCTTCGACCAGATCAGCGTATATAACCTGTTGCTCCATGTGGATTATCTCGTGGTGAGCAATGGGATGCAGACCTATATTTGCAAGATGGACTATGCGCATCAAAAATATTTATTCCTGAAGGACATTCCCGACTATACCGATATTTGATAATAATTGACAATCCTGGTCTCTCGTTCGGCCCTTCGTAGGCTTTCGTAGTGGTCTTTTTTGCCGCGGAGTTCACTTTTCTCTCGCTTTTAGGCGGGAAAACCAAAAAATGGCATTACTTTTGCATGACTGAATATAACTCAGACAATAATATATAAAGATCTAACAACGTAATTTGCAAGAATCAATATGGGCGTATTCAAATGGATTGGTGGCGCGGTAGGCTTCGCATGGGGCAGCGCCTTGGGAGGATTTTTGGGTTTTGGTATTGGCGCACTGCTGGACCAGGCCCTCGAAGGTGCCGACGCGAAGGCTGCGCAAGGCGAGGCTGGCGGCGGCGCTTATGATACGGCTGGCGGCGGTCAGCACAGCGATCCGCGCCAGGAGCGCAACTCCTTTCTCTTCTCCCTCTTGGTCCTCTCCTCCTACATCATCCGCGCCGACGGCAAGGTGATGCACTCGGAGATGGAATTTGTGCGCGAGTTTCTGCGCCGGAGCTTTGGCGAGCAGGCTGTGGGCCAGGGCAACGAGATTCTCCTGCGCCTCTTCGAGATGCAGAAGCAGCGCGGCATGGATAGTTTCAGACAGAACATTGTCCAGAGCTGCCAGGAGATACGAGTCAATACCGACGAGGGTGTGCGCCTGCAGTTGCTCTACTATCTTGTCGGTGTGGCGAAGGCCGACAATGTCGTGACTTCCGAGGAGGTGAATGCGCTGCAGGAGTTGGCCTACCACTTGGGTATTGATCCCTCCGAGGTCGTCTCGATGCTCAATCTTGATGGTGGCTACAATGGCGGCGGACAGACGGCCACTGAGAACGACACACTGGCGGAGGCTTACAAAGTGCTGGGCGTTGATCCTTCGGCGACCAACGACGAGGTGAAGGCGGCTTATCGCAAGATGGCGCTGAAGCACCATCCCGACCGTGTGGCCGCGTTGGGAGAGGATGTGCGCAAGTCGGCCGAGCGCAAGTTTCAGGAGATCAATGACGCCAAGGAGCGAGTCTATGCTTCGCGTGGTATGAATTGATCCTAATGATCATCGAGCATAAATTGATTATCAAGTATAAATTGATTATCAAGTATAAATTGATTGTCAAGCATAAACTTGATCATTGAGCACGAAATGATCATCAAGCATGAACTGATCATAGAGAAAGAAAGGGTAGCAGCGTAGCGTTGTCTGCCCGTATAGCAAAGGCGTTTCCCAACCTATTTCTGCGGCGGATGCAAGAAAAATGGTTAGGAAACGCCTTTTAGATTATTGTTTTCTCTGACGTCCATTAGACTATCCACGGACCTTAGAAGTCCATTAGACTATTCACAGACGTCAGAAGCCCATAAGCGTATCCACGGACATAGAAGGCCCATTTGGCTATCCACGGACGTTAGAAACGCTAAAAAGTCCATTTGGCGGCAATCGTCGGTATGGCGTAGAAGCGGTTGTGCTCGCCTCGGTCGTTCCAAACGAAGTTGTTGGACAGTTCCACCTCGGATCCCAGACTGAGGTTGATGTCGTCCATTCCCTTGAGTTTGTTGAGGTTGAACCAGAATTGTGGCTCCGACTGGATAATCCATTTCCCGTTGACGTTGGGATCGTACCAGACGTCGCAGTAGCCGCTGAAGGTGCAGAGGCCGTTGGCGAAGGTCGTTGACCACACCTCCGTGAGTTGCACGCTATTGTAGGCGTGAGCCTGGTAGTGGCGGTTCTTGAAATTGTATTTCCACAGGAGCTGAACGGAGAAGGTGCGGTGGAAGTCCTTCGAGGCCCAGTTCCAGGCCGGACCTGCCAGCACGGCGTGTTGGAAGCGCGTCGCCTGCCAAGTCTCCTCGTCCGAACTGAGGCCGCCGTTGTATTCCACATGGGCTGCCCATTGCTTGTCCTTCGAGAGGTTGAACTCTCGCGCCACCTCCCAGTAGGTTCCGGCCACGCCGTCGCGCTGGTAGTCGAGATCGATGAAGGCGAAGGTGCTGCCCCAGCGGTCGGGCTTGAACATCTCCATGGTTGTCGTCATCGACGGTCGCTTGTCGATGTCATTGTAGAGACTGTGACCTAAGTCGTAGTGTACTTGGATGTTCTGCGCGTTGACGGCGCAGGGAAAAGCTGCCATGGCCAGCATGGCGAGGGAAAACAAACGCTTCATTTTCAGTATTTTTATAATTTAACGGCTGCAAAGTTACAAAAAATTAATGATATGCGATAGGCTTTGTACAGAGAAAAAGCACTAACTTTGCACCTTATGAGAATAGACATTATCAGCGTCCTTCCCGAAATGTTGGAAGGCTTCGTCCACGAATCCATCCTTGCCAGGGCCGCCAAGAAGGGTCTGGCGGAAATCCATTTGCACAATCTTCGTGACTATACGCTCGACAAGTGGCGCCGTGTCGATGACTATCCCTTTGGAGGTCAGGCTGGTATGGTGATGCAGATAGAGCCTATCGACCGCTGCATAGCCTCGCTGAAGGCGGAGCGCGACTACGACGAAGTGATCTTCACCTCGCCCGACGGTGAGCAGCTGACGCAGCGCGTGGCCAACGACTTGTCGATGATGGGCAATCTGATCATCCTCTGCGGCCACTACAAGGGCGTGGACCAGCGCGTGCGCGACCACCTCATCACGCGCGAGATCAGCGTCGGCGACTATGTCCTCACGGGAGGCGAGCTGCCTGCTGCCATCATTGCCGACGCCGTCGTGCGCCTCGTTCCGGGCGTGATCAGCGACGACCAGAGCGCGCTCTCCGACTGTTTCCAGGACGATATGCTCTCCGCTCCCATCTACACCCGTCCGCGGGACTACAAGGGGTGGCAGGTGCCCGAGATCCTGCTCTCGGGCAACGAGGCCAAGATTCGCCAGTGGGAGTTTGACCAGGCCATGGAGCGTACGCGCCGCTTGCGTCCCGACCTCTTGAAATAAGGATTTGCCAGAGCCAGATCATTCATGGTCATTCATAGGCTTTCATAGACCTTAGAGACATTCTTGGTCTTTTATAGACTTTATAGACATAAATAAAGGCGCGCCACCCATTGAGTGGTGCGCCTTTTGCGAGTTGGTTATGGAAGTCTTGGGGTCTATGACAAGCCTTAGGTTCTATGACAAGCCTTAGGTTCTATGACAAGCCTTGGGCTCTATGATAAGCCTTGAGAGCAATGAATTGTTTCCAGCTCCATTGACCATCGCCCTGTCTTCTGCTTAGAACATGCAGCCGATGGAGAGGGTCTTGAACTTGAGTCCGTAGTCGGACTTGAGAACGTTGAACGGACTGTACTTGACGTAGAAGTCGATGATCGGCGTGGAGACCGTTCCCATGAAGTCGACGGTGACGGGCGTGGGGTGTGCGTTCTTGTACTTCTCCTTGTATTTGTGGCCATCGAGCTTATACTTGGTCTTGATGCTGGAATAGGTGTTGAAGTTGAGGACCGGACCCAGGGAGAAACCAAACCTTCTCCCCTGATACTGGTAGCGGATGGGGAAATTTAGGCTGAACACTTTTACGCGTGAGAAGTTGGGCGAGGCTCCCTCGGGCAGTCTCTCCAGGACGTTCATCCCTTCGGCGTCTTTGCGGAAGCAGTAGTTGTCCTCCATGCGGTAGTTGCGCCAGTCGAGTCCTATACCAAACGAGAAGACATGGTTGTTGCGCCATGGTCTCCACTCGTTCTCGAAGAAGAACCACAGTTCGGCCGAGTTGCCCATGTTGAGGTCTCCCGCCTTGGGCATTCCTGGCGCGTTGACGAATCCGATACAGAAATGTGCTGCCAGTACGTAGGTGGACTGATGGTCCGTGTTCTTTCGCGCCAGTTTGGGCCATCCGAATCCGATGGTGAAATCGTCCTTGTTGATGCTCGAACCGCTGACGTAGTTGGAGTCCACGATCTGCAGCGTGTTGGAGTAGGTGTAGTGGGGGTTGTCCTCCTTGCCCTCCACGAGGATGTGCTGGATTGAGTCGGTCGTGACGACCGTCACGCGTTGTGGCTTCTCCACCACGATGGTGTCGCCCTCGGTCGTTGGAGCTGCTGAGAGTCCGATGGATGCGAGGAGGGCCAATGAGAGTAAAATCGATTTCTTCATATCGTTGTCGTTTTTATGTGTTCTTGTAATAAGGTGATTCGTGCGCCGTATGGTGCCGCGATCTACCGTGGGTTGTCTGCCATGTTGCCGTCCTACCGTGGGTGGCGTCTTGGCTCGCGGTTGGAGGATCATTCGATGAGCCTGCGCAGCTCGTCGATGTTGCTCACGCTCCCCTCCATGTAGGCGAGGGTGGTCACGACAGCCCTTCCTTTTTGCTTGGTGAGGTAGCATAGGAAACGGTTGGTCTTGCCCCTTTGTGGCAAGGTCAGAATCGTGGAGGCGTTGCGTCCCTTCTTGCGTTCCTCCGTTCCCTTGGCGCTGCGCCGGTCTGCGGCTACGAGGGCGTCGATGGTGGCCTTCTGTGGCTTCGTGGCCGTGAATCGGACGCTGTGATAGAAGTTGAGCCGGTATTCGCTCAGTGCGCGTCCCTTCACCTTCACCTCCACCATTTGTTTTTGTGGTACGACCAGGCCTTGGAAAACGCGGTTGACCGCCAGTCCCGTCTGTGCCGCGAGGGATAGGGGAGCGAGTGCCGCCACGAGGACGAGTAGGTGTTTTATCTTCTTCATAATCAGTCGTTTTTTCTCAGTTATTCCGCAGTCATCAGCACGTCGCGTAGCTGGTGCTCCACGGTGCTCTGTTTGTTGATTTGGCTCATCGTGCCGCTCACTTCGCGCATGATCAGCTCGCGGTCGTTGACGGGCTCTCCATAGACGATGGCCTCGCAGTAGTTTTGGCTTCTGTAGAGCGTCAGCGCCAGTCCTGCTATGAGCAGTAGGCTCGCCGCCACGCCTGCTATCCGTCGGACGTAGATGTGCAGTCGGCTGCGCTTGGGCTTCGCTGCCGGGGGATCCGTTTGCGCCAAGGGCTCGGCCAGTGCTCCCAGTCCGAGCACCAGTTGGCGGATGGGGCGCAGCGGTTCGTCCACGTCGGCGTGAGCCTGGAAGTAGGCCTCCAGTCGGCGCTCCTCCTCGCAGGTTGTCTCGCCCTCCATATACCGCGCTATGAGCGCGTTGAGTTCTTTTTCGTTCATCATCTCTCTTCCTCCTTCTTTCTTATCTCTTCTTCCTCCTTCATCATATCTCTTCCTCCTTCATTTTTTTGATGATCCATAGCCGGAGCGTCTTTCTCCCGCGGCTTAGGTTTTGTCTGACGGCCGCCTCCTCCTTGTGGAGCAAGGTGGCGATCTCTCCGATTTCCATCCCGTCGATGTGTCGCAGTCGGAGGATGGTCTGCTGCAGGGGCGGCAGCTTGTCGAGCATGGAGAGCGTCAGTTCGGCCATGGGGTTGACCGAGGGTTGTTCCGCCATGTCGTGGCCCTCCATCCCTACGGTCCGTGGCTGTTTTCGGAGCCTCATCAGACATTCGTTGCGCACCATCGTGAGCGCCAGTCCGTCCATCGGGGTGCGCAGTTCGTCGAGCAGTTGCCAGAGCCGAAGCAGCACGTCTTGGGCGATGTCTTCGCTCAAGCTGGCGTCGCCCATGTAGCGCAAGGCGGTCTGCCTGAGCTGGGGGGTGATCCGTTCTGCCTCTGTCTGATATTCCTCGGCGGTCATGCTTTTTCTCTTGCTTCTATTGGTAATATGCGATGGTGTGGATTTTGTGACATCCGTCTCTTTTGTTTTAACATCTTTTTACTCTCGGACCGTGTTGCTCACGGGAGCGTGTTGCTCGTGGGAGGGTAATACTATTGTCGAACCCAGACAAGCCCTTGCTGCCTGCGAAGACTCTCCCAAACGTCCGGAAACGAAAAAGCCCGAAGGCATTTCGCGAGGAAACGCTCCGGGCTGGGATACGTTGGGATATGTATGAAAAACTTATCTATTAGATACCCATCTTCTTGCGGATGTTGGCGGGGATGGCGTTCTTGTTGACCATGTAGTCCATGGTGTTGGCAGCGATGAAGGTCTTGGTCATGTACCAAGTGCCCTTGTACTTGCCAGTCTCACCCCAAGAGTTCTTCACCATGTAGTACTCCTTGCCGTTCTGGTCCTTGGCGATACCGTAGATCAGCATACCGTGGTCGTCGGTGAGCTCCCAGTTGTCGAAGCGCTCCTGGCGCATCTCCTGAGTGGCTTGCACCTCGGGTACGTTGCAGCCGAGAGAGTCGATGAGGTTTCTTCTCTTGGCTGGAGAGAGGCCCAACCAGCGAGCCATGTCGCTGCCCTGGAGGCTCTGCATCTTCTTGGCGTCGATCATGTAGGCGAGACCGTCGCGGGTGAAGCCCGGCTCGCTCACGTCGCCACCCCATGCTACGGTGTAACCGTTCATGACGGCGTTGTCGATGATCTGCATCATCTCGTCCATCGGCAGATTGTAGCTGGCCGGGTTGCGCCAGTTGTCCTGCACCTCAACCACAAACTGGCTGTAGAAGGGATGGTGCGTGTAGGAAGTGATCGTCACGTAGTCGTCCATGTTGAGGCCGAGCGAGCTTGCAAAGGACTTCGGCGTGTAGTTCTTGCCCTCATAGGTGAAGTTCTCGGGGCACTTGCCGAGGTAGGCGTCGAGGATGCCCTGGAAGCCCACCTTCCACTGGCCGGAGATCTTGGAAGCCTTGTTCGTGGCGATACCCTCCACGTACGGCTCCAGGAGAGAGAAGAACTCGTTGAAGTTGTTGAGCGAGTCGCCATAGAGCGATCCAGGGAACGGCATGGCGTTCTCGGGGCAGATACCGTAGTTCTTCAGCACGTAGTAAACGTCGTAGGCAGATCCACCCTGTGAGAACTGCATGTCGCCGTGGTAGCGGACGACCTGTATGGCGCGGTCCATGTAGTCCTTGTTGGCCACGAAGCTCTCGCAGAGGTCGTAGGTCTTGCCCGTGCTCTTGAGGATCTCAGACTCGAAGTAGCTCAAGGTAGAGTAGGCCCAGCAGGTACCTGAACGGTTCTGGTCCTTGACGCTTGTGATGGGGTTCTCCTTGACGATGGTGAATACGGCTTGTTGGGATCCACCTTCGGCTGCTTCTTGCCCTTGGCGTTGGCGCCAGTAGCCACAACGGCGAGCAAAGCGAGTGCGATGATTTTTTTCATAACTTTGTTGTTGTTTATTGATTGTTAATTGATAATTATTCTATTCCTTATTTTATTATATAAGCCCCTGGGAGGCCGCTTTTGGCCAGCCTCCCCCTTGGGGCAGAATGCTTTATCCGCGGGCCTGGGCCATAAACTCCTCGACGTCCTTCGGGCGGATGGGGATGGTGTCCTTGCCCAGGAATCGGCAGCCGTCGGCCGTGATGAGAATGTCGTCTTCCAGTCGGATGCCGCCGAAGTCCTTGTACTCGTCGAGCTTGTCGAAGCAGAGGAAGTCCTTGCAGTGGCCGCTGGCGCGCCAGTCGTCGATGAGGTCGGGGATGAAGTAGATACCCGGCTCGTCGGTGACGACGAAGCCCTCCTGGAGGCGGCGTCCCATGCGGAGGCAGTTGGTGCCAAACTGCTCGAGGTTGGGTCGTGTCTCCTCGTCAAATCCCACATAGATCTGGTCGAGGGCCTCCATGTCGTGGACGTCCATACCCATCATGTGGCCCAGTCCGTGGGGCAGGAACATGGCGTGGGCACCCTGGCGCACGGCCTCCTCGGTGTCGCCCTTGGCCAGTCCGAGCTCCTTCATGCCGTCGAAGATGATCTTGCAGACGCCGAAGTGGACGTCCATATATTTGACACCGGGCTTGGCCAGCTCCAGCGCGTAGTCGTGGGCCTTCTCGACGACCGAGTAGATCTCCAGCTGGCGCTGGGTAAACTTGCCGTTGATGGGGAAGGTGCGCGTGTTGTCAGAGCAGTAGTGCTCCAGCGTCTCGCCTCCGCAGTCGCAGAGCACCAGTCTGCCGTCCTGCAGCTCGGCCATCGAGGGGTTGCCGTGCATGATCTCGCCGTGCTGCGAGTAGATGGTGGCAAAGGAGGTCGTGGCGCCGTAGGAGTTGGCCGTGCCGTCGATCTGGCCGCCGACAAACTTCTCCGTCAGTCCGGGGCGCGTGATGGCCATGGCCGTGGTGTGCATCTTGTATCCGATGACCGCTGCGCGCTCCAGCTCCTCTATCTCCTCCTGCGTCTTGGTGGAACGCATCTTCACCACGGCGTGGATGAGGTCGAGGCTGGCTGCCTCCTTCTGCTGGTTGGGATGGATTCCCAGCAGGTCCATGATCTGGATCTTGATGTCGTAGCGGTAGGGCGGCAGGAAGTGGATGCGGCGATGCTGGCGCAGGGCGTCGGCCACGATGGTGCGCAGGGCCTTCATCGGAGCCGAGTGGGCCACGCCTACCTCCGAGGCCATGTCGGCCACGGTGTTGACGGATCCAAACCATACGATGTCCTCGATGTCGATGTCGTCGCCGATAAGGGTCTCCTTATTGTTGTCGATATCGATCACACCGACCAGTCCGTCGCGCTTCTGTCCGAAATAGTACAGGAAAGAAGAATCCTGTCGGAAAGGCGAATAGCCGTTGTGCGGGCCATTGAAGGGGCTGTCGTTGTTGCCGAATAACAAAATGATGCCGTCTTTGACGAGCTTCTTAAGTTCTTCACGACGGGCGGTGTACGTAGCTTTGCTGAACATATAGCAATTGGTTTTTAAGTTTTATTGAGGGCAAAGTTACTGATAATTCTCTGAAATTTCATACTTTTGTGGCGGATTTAACGAGTTTTATGCAAATAGACAACCATACAGGGCTGGTTTTGGAGGGTGGAGGCATGCGCGGCGTCTTCACGGCGGGCGTTCTCGACGCTTTTATGAAGCACGAGATCTACTTCCGCCACGTCGTCGCCGTGTCGGCCGGAGCAGGCAACGGGCTCTCCTATATGTCGCGCCAGCCGCGCCGTGCGCACGTCTGCAACATCGACCTGCTGACGAAGTACGACTACATCGGCCTGCGCCATCTGTTCACCCAGGGCTGCATCTTCGACCCCCACCTGCTCTACGAGCGCTTCCCCTACGAGCTGATCCCCTACGACTACGACGCCTACTACCGCTATGCGCGGCGGGGCTTCACCTTCGAGATGGTCACGACCAACTGCCTCACGGGCCGCGCCGACTACCTCACCGAGACCTCGGGCGACCCAGCCCGCCTCAACCGTCTCGCCCTGGCCTCGGCCAGCCTCCCCTTCGTGGCCCCCATCACCTATATCGACGGCACGCCCATGCTCGACGGAGGCATCATCGACAGCATCCCCGTGGAGCGATCCATCGCATTGGGCCACGCCTTCAACGTCGTCGTCTGCACGCGCGAAAAGGGCTGGCGCAACACGGGACGCGACCGCAAGCTCCCGGCCTTCGTCTATCGCAACTATCCGCGCTTGCGCGTGGCGCTGAGCCATCGCATAGCGGCCTACAACGACCAGCTCGACATGGTCGATCGGATGGAGGCCGAGGGACGGATCGTCGTGATACGCCCCGAGCAGCCCGTGGTCGTGGGCCGCATGGAGCGCGACGTGGTCAAGCTGGAGGCGCTCTACGAGGAGGGCTACCGGCTGGGCGACGCTTTCTGCCGCCAGCGGCTCTGAGGAGCCATGGCCGCCTTGCCCGCGCTTCCAGTCCCCGGACGGACCTAGCGCGGCTCTGAGGCGGACGGATGATCCCCCGGGGGAGAAATCCGGGAGAAAACTTTCCTCCTATTTATATAATAAAAAATAGCTTCAAGCGTTAGTACATAAAATACGAATAATATTTAAATACAAAGTAACTGATCAATTACATGAACTTCAAACGAATGATTCCCATGATGATGATCGCGTCAGCTCCTTTGGCCGGCATGGCCCAGGGCAAGGCAGGTATCATCGAGTCGAACCTCGACCGGAGCGCCAATCCCGCCGAGGATTTCTACCAGTTTGCGACGGGTGGATGGCAGAAGGCCACCCCCCTGCCCGCAGCCTATTCGCGCTTCGGCAGCTTCGACCAGCTGCAGGAGAACAACAACAAGCGCATCAACGGCATCCTCTCCGAGTTGCTCAAGAAAAACTACTCCAAGGGCACGGTGGAGCAGAAGCTCAGCGACTTCTACAAGCTCGCCATGGACTCCGTGCGCCGCAATCGTGAGGGCGTGGCTCCCGTCAAGCCCATCCTCGACCAGATGGAGGCGGCCCGCACCGTCGCCGACCTGCAGAAAGTGCAGGGCAAGTATGGCGTCTTCGGCTACGGCGTCCCCATGGGTATGGGCTTTGGTGCCGACGAGAAGAACGCGAAGATGAACATCTTCAACATCTACCAGGGCGGACTGACGCTCGGCCAGCGCGAGTACTACCTCGACAACGACCAGACCACGGCCGACATCCGCAACGCCTACAAGCAGTTTATCGTCGATATGTTCAAGCTCTTCGGATTCACCGAGCAGCAGGCCCAGCAGAAGCGCGACCTCATCATGCGCTTCGAGACCGCCCTGGCTCTCATCTCCAAGAGCCAGACGGAGCTCCGCGACGTGGAGGCCAACTACAACAAGTTTACGCTCAAGCAGTTTGAGGCCGATTATCCCAATATCCATCTCCAGCAGCTCTGCGCCGCCCAGGGCATCCAGTCGCAGTATATCCAGGAGATGATCGTCGGTCAGCCGGCCTTCCTCGCTGGCCTCGACAAGCTTCTCGCCACGCAGACGGCCGACGAGCTGCGCGCCTACATGGAGTGGGACGTCATCAACCAGGCCGCCAACTACCTCAGCGACGACGTCCGTGCGGTCAGCTTCGGATTCTACTCCCAGACGATGCGCGGCGCCAAGGAGGACCAGCCGCGCTGGAAGCGTGCCACCTCCCAGGTGGAGGGCATGATGGGCGAGGCCCTTGGCCGCATCTACTGCGAGAAGTATTTCCCCGCGTCGAGCAAGAAGCGCATGGAGGAGCTGATTGGCAATCTCCAGGTGGCCCTCACCGAGCGTATCAAGGCCCAGACCTGGATGAGCGAGCCGACGAAGAAGAACGCCCTCGACAAGCTCGCCGCCTTCTATGTCAAGGTGGGCTACCCCAACACGTGGAAGGACCTGAGCGCGCTCACTATCGATCCGCAGAAGTCATACTATGAGAATATGCTCTCCTGCGTCACCTTCTGGAGCAACGAGGCCATCGAGAAGAAGGCCGGAAAGCCCGTGGATCGCGACGAGTGGCACATGACCCCGCAGACGGTCAACGCCTACTACAACCCGACGACCAACGAGATCTGCTTCCCCGCCGGCATCCTCCAGTATCCGTTCTTCGACCCGAAGGCCGACGACGCCTTCAACTATGGCGCCATCGGCGTGGTCATTGGTCACGAGATGCTCCACGGCTTCGACGACCAGGGACGCCACTACGACAAGGACGGCAACATGCACGACTGGTGGACGGAGTCTGACACGAAGAGCTTCAACGAGCGCGCCGAGCAGTATGCCGACTTCTTCAGCAACATCAAGGTGCTGCCCGACCTCAACGCCAACGGCCACTTCACGCTGGGCGAGAACCTCGCCGACCACGGTGGCCTCCAGGTGTCGTTCTACGCGCTCAAGCATGCCACTGAGGGCAAGAAGCAGAAGAAGCTCCTCGGCTTCACCCCGGAGCAGCGCTTCTTCATCGCCTACTCGGGCGTATGGGCTGCCAACATCACCGAGAAGGAGATTCGCAGCCGCACGAAGAGCGATCCCCATGCCCTCGGAGAGTGGCGCGTCAACGGCGCGCTCCCGCATATCGACATGTGGTATGACGCCTTTGGCGTGAAGCCCGGCGACAAGATGTACTTGCCCAAGAACGAGCGTCTGGAGCTCTGGTAAGCACCAATAACCCCCTTGGAGGCCGTCATGATGACCGCGCTCATGGGGTTGCGTTAAGGTAAAAAATGGCGGATGGAACGACCTTCGGGTATTGTTCCATCCGCTTTTTTTGAGCAGGGGAGAGTAGGGAAGGATAATTTGCAATGTTAACGAAAGTGAAGTGCGTGAGCGATCTGGGGGCGATGTAAGGCTTGCGGTAGGCGGCTTTTTGATTGCAATATGTTGAGTAGTAGTGGTTTGCATGATAGTGTGGAATTGTTAATAGATATTGATGGCGTTTTGAACATTGTTACATGTTACATGTTACATGTTACGTTAAGGATTTTGCTATTCTAGAAAAAGGGGTGAAAAAACATGTCAAAGAATAGTATATATAAATAATATATTATTTATATATACTATTCTTTGAGCCCGGGAATGCCCAAGTTGGATTTTCCTTAATGTAACATGTAACATGTAACATTGTAACATTGTAACATTGTAACATTGTAACATTGTAACATTGGTGGCATTGGCTCTTCAACGAAGCAGGCAACAATGCCTCTTCATGAAAACTGTTTTTTGGGAAGGAGGGGCAAGCCTCATTCGTGCCACCTCGGATTTATAGTGCAAACCCATTCTGCTTTCCAGGGCGCCACAGGGGGTACGAGTAGATTCGCATTGTTACATTGTTACATTGTTACATTGTTACATGTTACGTTAAGGATTTCCCACTTCTCACGCTTGCTCACTCTGCAAAGAATATAACTGTAAAGAATGTTCCGTGTGCAAGTAGGAGTATCACATAGCTTTGCTATGTGCCTTTTTTGCTGCGATGAAAAAAGTTGAAAAATATTTGTTATTTTATTTGGTGGCGTGAAATGTTCTTCGTAACTTTGTGCCCAGAAATTGAGGCTTGCGGAACAATTCCGTAGAGGGCCCGCGACGGGCGTTCCTTACGACGGGGGCGAGGGATAAGCAATTAGTGGCGCCAGTCTTAAGCTATCATCGGCAAGGTTCCCATTTCTGAGAGAGATAAAACCCAGCTTTTCAACACCTTTAAAACCTCAACACTATGATCAGCTATAGCATCACGGCACGAGCCGTCAACCCCAGTCTCTTCGAGATCAACCAAAGCAAAGGTCCGTATCAGCCAGGCTAAGGCCGAGGGCAGCCAGCCCGCTTCCAAGGATGCGGCACTCGTCGAGAGCGTAGTTCTCCACTTCTTTGCCACGCCACAGTACGCCGATCTTGGAGCGTGGGATTTCGTTTCCCCGATGAACCAATAAATGTATTGACAGGACTTTAGTAATTTTTTGAGAGAAGAATCTCTGCAAGACCCATGAAGTGGGATTTTCTTGCAAAAATATTTGGCTAATTCACGGAAAAGCAGTACCTTTGCGCCCGATTTTGAACAAAAACAGTTGAATGAAGAATGACAAAATGAAATTACAGTACCGCGTGAATGAGAAAATTCACGTTCGGGAAGTGCGTGTTGTGTCTGACGAAGGCTCCGAAGTGATGCCTACGCGGAAAGCCTTGGACCTCGCTCGGCAGCAAGGTGTCGATCTGGTCGAGATCTCTCCGAATGCCCAGCCGCCTGTTTGTCGTCTCATCGACTATTCCAAGTTCCTCTATCAGCAGAAGCGTCGCCAGAAGGAATTGAAGCAGAAACAGGTGCGTCAGGAGGTGAAGGAGATACGTTTCGGACCCCAGACCGACGAGCACGACTACCAGTTCAAGCTCAAGCACGCCATCGAGTTCCTCAACGAGGGCAACAAGGTACGCGCCTACGTTTTCTTCCGTGGCCGCAGTATCCTCTTCAAAGAGCAGGGTGAGGTGCTTTTGCTCCGCTTTGCCAACGACTTGGAGGAGTATGCCAAGGTAGAGCAGCTTCCGAAGCTCGAAGGAAAGCGTATGTTCCTCTATCTTGCACCCAAGAAGGTGAGCGTACAGAAGAAGAGCCAGCAGAAGCGCGACCGTGAGAATGCCGAGGCCCAGGCCAAGGTGGCTGCCGAGATCGAGCAGGAGCAGCACGACAAGGACGTGGCCGAGAACAGCGGGCTCTTCGCCAACGCCAAGAATGGCGCTGAGGCCCTGAAGAAGCTGGCCAAGGGGGAATAAGCCCACAAGAGATCAAGAAAAGAGTGCGTAACGTCCTGGTATATACGTTGCCACCTAAATTAAAGTATCATAAATAAAAGGATTTAAAAAAATGCCAAAGTTGAAGACAAACTCCGGTGCCAAGAAGCGTTTCTCGTTCACCGGAACTGGTAAGATCAAAAGACGTCACGCTTACCACAGTCACATTCTGACTAAGAAGACCAAGAAGCAGAAGCGCAACCTGGTCGGTTCAACCCTCGTTGACCGCACCAACCTCAAGCAGGTAAAGGATCTTCTCAATCTGCGTTAATTCTATCACTTAGTCGTTCAACATTAAAAGGAAAAGAAAACTATGCCAAGATCAGTAAATCATGTTGCCTCTAAGGCCAAGAGAACCAAGATTCTGAAGCAAACCAAAGGTTACTTTGGTGCCCGCAAGAACGTCTGGACGGTAGCCAAGAACGCCTATGAGAAGGGTCTCACTTATGCTTACCGCGACCGTCGTAACAAGAAGCGCAACTTCCGCGCTCTGTGGATTCAGCGTATCAACGCTGCCGCTCGCCTCTACGATATGAGCTACAGCCAGCTCATGGGTGCGCTCCACAAGAATGGTATCGAGATCAACCGCAAGGTGCTCGCTGACCTCGCTGTCAACAACCCCGAGGCTTTCAAGGCCATCGTCGATAGAGTGAAATAAGGTTTAGCCTTACATACGCCAACAAGCAAGCCGCAATCTTCCATCGTGGAGGTTGCGGCTTTTCTTCAGTTCGGTTTACTGCCTGCGCATCCTGTGCATCTTGTGGCCGCCCCAGCAGTCGTCGCCCACCACCTCGAAGCCGAGGCGCCGATAGAGCCTTTCGGCCTTGGGGTTGCCGTCGTCCACGAGCAGTCCGGTGGGCAGTCCCATCCCCCGGCCTTTCTCCACCGTGGCCATCAGCAGTTGGCCGGCAATGCCGTGGCCGCGGTAGTCGGCGCGCACGCAGACCGTGTCGATATAGAGTTCTCCAGCAGCCGTCTCGTCGCCCATGTCGCTATAGTCGATGCCAAACGTCTCCAGGGCCTCCTGGATAAAGGCGCGCCGCAGCGGGCGCAGCAGGGCGCCGTCGTAGCTGACGCAGACGCCCGCCACGGTCCGACCAGCCTCCGCCCCGTGGTCTATTGCCACGAGCGTGTTGCGGTAGGAGTATTGGCTCTCCTCCATGGCGACGAGGCGCGTCATCAACTGTTCAAACTCCTCCAGCGTGTGGTTGGGGCCTGCAAACCACTGGCAGCACTCCAGGTTCATAGCCTCCATGATCATAGGAGCGATGATCGCTGCATCCTCCTTTCTCGCATTTTCAATCTGTATCATGATTCGGTTTTTATTTGATTCTGCGAAGTTACGAAAAAGGAATTGAATTTTTGCAAGAATCGAGGAAAAAGTTTACCTTTGCGAAACAATTACCATCAAATCATGACCGACCAAGAAACCGAAATACTCAGTACGCTGGACGAAAGCCAGCGTACCGTCGTCTTGGCCCAGGACGGCCACCACCTCGTGCTGGCCCCTCCGGGCTGCGGCAAGACCCACATCCTGGCCTCCCGCGTGCGCTGGGCTCACAGCCACGGGGTAGGCTTCGAGGACATGCTCTGCCTAACGTTCACCAACCGCGCCGCCCGCGGGATGATCAACCGCATCGGCGAGGTGATGGACGGCGAGGACTTAGGGCCGCTCCATGTGGGCAACGTCCACCATTTCTGTTCCCGCTTCCTTTTCGAGCAGCAGGTAGTGCCCGCCGACTCGTCCATCGTCAGCGACGAGGAGACCATCAGCATCCTGGCCGACTACACCCACGACGACGAGGAGCGCGTGATCCGCGACTACCAGTCCAGCCGCAACTACCAGCAGATACTCTTCTTCTCCCACCTCATGGATCAGATGCGCCATGGCCATCCGTGGAGTCTGTATCTGCATCCTGAGGCGCTGACCGAGGGCGACCGCGAAGCGCTCCGCTATCTCTGCAATCGCCAGAAGAAGCCTTTCGCCGTCGAGGCTCTCATCGAGATCTATCCCTGTGCGGAAAACTACTTCGACGATGCCGATGCTGCTCCTCGCGAGGTGGCGGGCAAGGTGCGGATGTTGTTGCAGAAAATGTACTACGCCCGCTGCTACGTCCAGTACAAAGCCGACAACCACATCCTCGACTTCGAGGACCTGCTGCTGAAGACCTACGACGCTTACCGGGAAGACACCGAGGGCCGACTGCGCAGGTATCGCTGGATACAGGTCGATGAGGTCCAGGACCTCAACGCCATGCAGCTCGCCATCATCGACCTGCTGACGGCGAAAGAACGCGCCACGGTGCTCTTTCTCGGCGACGAGCAGCAAGCCATCTTCTCCTTTATGGGGGCGAAGGTGGAGCGACTCAACGAGATCAAGTTGCGCTGCAAAGGCCACATCCACCATCTGCGTCAGAACCATCGTGCGCCCAGCTATCTGCTCGGCGTCCTCAACCGCTACGCAGAGGCACAGTTGGGCATCGACCCCGAGCTCCTGCCTTTGGCTGGCAACGACGAGCAAGCGCAGCCTGGCGACCTCCAAATCATCTATGGCGCCACGATGGAGGACGAGATACGGCTGATCTGTGAGAAGGTGCGGGAGCTCCAGGCACAGGGGACGACCGCCGTTGTCGTCAGTTCCAATGCCGATGCCAACCGTGTCTCGCAGTCGCTCACCGACCAAGGCCTCACCCACTTCAAGGTGTCGGGGCGCGACCTCTTCGACACACCCGACGTGCGCCTGCTCTTTGCTCACCTATCCGTACTCTCCAACGAGCACAACTTCATCCCCTGGGCGCGTATCCTGCGCGGTGTCGGCGTTTTCGACACCCACTCCCTTGCGCGGCGTTTCTCTCGAAAACTTTTCCAGCTTGCCCTTACGCCCGACGACCTCCTGCGCTACGACGGAACCACCACCTACCTCCAGGAGTTTCTCAAGGCATACGATGGAGGCGAAATCGTGGTTTTCGACACCGAGACCACGGGCACGGACGTCTATCATGACGATATCATCGAGGTCTCTGCCATGCGGGTCTGCCAGGGCAGGGTAGTGGGCGAGCCACTCGACCTCTATATTGAGACCGACCGCCCCATCCCGACCCTGCTCGGCGAGAAAGAAAACCCGATGTACGCGCTCTATCATCAGAAGATGGAGGTTGGCGAACTGCTCCAGGCGGAAGAGGCGTTGGCACGGTTTCTGGCTTTTGTCGGCGACCGTCCTGTGGTGGGACACAACGTGCGTTTCGACTATCAGATCCTCAGGTACAACCTCCTGCGCCACGGCGGCTTACGGCTTCCCATTCCGATGGGCCGTGTCTTCGACACGTTGAAGCTGATGCGCCTGCTCGACAGAAATCTTCGGTCCTACAAGCTCGAATCGCTCATCGACCAACTGGGTCTGCAGGGGGCCAACACCCATCAGGCCATCGACGATGTGGGGGCCACCGTGAGCCTCGTCAACTACTGTGCGACGAGTGGGCGGAGCAGGGTCAAGGCCCAAACCGACTTCCTGGCCCATCCGCGCGTGCGCCCCTTTGCCAGCAAACTCCGCGCCTACTATGGCGACTTGTATTTGGATGCCATGGCACGATGCTATGATCTGGAGGCCGACGCCGACCAGCCGGCTCTCGTGAAGGAACTGCGGCGAGCTTATGCCTATTTTGTCGAGGAGCACAAGGTGGACGAGATACCGCAACTGGACGATATCTGTCGCTACATTATGATGGACCTGCTGCCCCGTCAGGAAGTGGCCAATAGTCTCGACGCTCAGCTCCAACGCTACATCGTCGATCTCAGCACGCTGAAGGAAAGTGATTTCTGCAATAGCCGGAGCATCCGCGAGCGGATCTATGTGACGACTGTCCACAAGGCCAAGGGACTGGAGTACGACAACGTCATCATCTTCGATGCCGTCGATGGGCGTTATCCCAATGCCTACAACCGCGACAAGAAGCAGGATATGGAGGATGCTCGCAAGTTTTATGTAGCCCTTTCGCGGGCCCGCCGTCGGCTCTTCGTGGCCTACAGCATGAATACGACCGACCGCCACGGCGTCGTCCATCCGCGCCAGCTCACGCCCTTCATGGACGAGATCATGGCCTACTTCGGGTAGGCTGCCATTCTTTGCCCTCTCTTTGGCCCAGTGGCTTTCAGCGATAGTGTCGGTTGCTGAAGGCCGCTGCCTACTCGGCTTCTTCTCGATGGGAATTCTGCTTTCAAAACGTGTTATGTCTATTTTTTTTTGTACTTTTGCACCCGCAATCGGTTCGCTGAAAGACGCGATTAAAATGGGAAAGCGGTGAGAATCCGCTACTGTCCCGCAGCTGTATGTTGCAAGACGAGGAGGCCAAAGCCACTGGTCGTCCCGCTCCGCCCCTCTTGTGGAGGAGCTATCGAGGACGATGGGGAAGGCGTTTGGCCATTATAGGCAACGAGTCAGAAGACCTGCCATTGCGCTTGCGCCTGCCGCCTTCGAGGAAAGGTCGATGCAGGAAGATATATTTCTGATTGGTTCTATCATGAAAGAAATCGTGGAGCCAGTCTTTAGACAGAGTAATAGGAAGTGAGTTTGTACAAGAAAAGGATGTTTTCTTGGCTGCTTGGCCTGCTCGTCCCCGTTGCCGCGATGGCCCGTGTCGTCGTGGGCGATAGTGTCCATACCCTGCAGGATGTGGATGTGGTCGGTGTGCGAATAGCCCAACGCATGGTGATAGGCGGCCAGCGGCTTGATGGCGAGGCCCTGAGGCGGCTCGATGGCGGTTCGGTGGCCGATGCGCTGCGCTATTTTGCGGGCGTCCAGCTCAAGGATTATGGCGGCGTGGGAGGCATCAAAACCATCAATATCCGATCCATGGGGTCGCAGCATGTCGGCATCTACTATGACGGCGTGGAACTGGGCAACGCCCAGAACGGACAGATAGACCTTGGCCAGTTGAGCCTTGACAACATCCAGGAGATAGCTGTCTATAATGGTCAGCGCAGCACGCTTCTCCAGCCGGCTTCCGACTTCGCCCATGGGGGCACCGTCTATATCCGCACGCGTCAGCCCCACTTCTCTCCTGGCCGGCCGACCCATCTCAAGGCGAAGGTGCAGGCGGGCGCTTCGGGCCTGCTGAGTCTCTCGACGCTATGGGAGCAGCGGCTTTCCGACCGTCTCAGCGTCTCTTTGTCCGCAGGATGGCTGTCTGCCAGCGGCAAGTACCGCTTCCGCTATCGCCGGCTGACTCCTGACGGGAGTGTGGCCTATGACACGACGGCCACACGGCAGAATGGCGATGTGCGCGCGGAGCGAGTAGAACTGACCCTCCACGGGTTGCTCCGCCAAGGCTTTTGGACCACGAAGGCCTACTGCTACGACTCAGGACGCGGCATCCCTGGGGCGATCGTGAACAATGTGTGGCGGCGTGGCGAGCGACAGTACGACACCAACGTCTTCCTCCAGCACCGACTGCAGAAAGACTTTGGCGACCGCTTCTCCACTCAGGTGTTGGCCAAGTATGCTTATTACCGCACCCATTATCTCGACCGCGACACCACCCACTTGCCCGTGGACAACCGCTATTGGCAGCAGGAGTTCTATCTCTCCACGAGCAATAGCTATCAGCTCTTGCCCGCCTGGGGAGTCAGTATGAGCTATGACCTGCGCTGGAACAAGCTCAATGCCGATACCTACCGCTTTGCCTTCCCCACGCGGCTGATCCATAGTGCTGCCGTGGCTACGGCCTTGGACCTCGGACCGCTACGCTTACAGGGGAGTCTGGCGGCTATGTTCGTCTCCGACCGTGTGCGTCGTGGCACGTCGGCCCACCTCCACGAGTTCATGCCCGCCTTCTTTCTCAACTATTACCCCTTCGCCTCCCGTGCCTTCTCGGTCCACGCCTTTGCGAAGCGGAGTTTTCGTATGCCTACCTTCAACGATCTCTACTATGCGGAGATGGGCAATGCGCGTCTCCGTCCCGAAAACACCAACCAGTATGACGTCGGCATCAATTTGGAAGACACCCCTGACGGCAGAGGATGGCTGCGTGCCTACGGCTTGCGGATGGACGCCTATTATAATACGGTGGCCGACAAGATTATAGCCTATCCGAAAGGGCAGCAGTTTCGCTGGACGATGCTCAACCTCGGGCGGGTCCACATCTGGGGAGCCGACGTGCTTCTTTCGACCACCTTGCAGCCTGCGCCCGCTTGGTCGGCGACCCTCCGTGCGCAGTACACTTGGCAACAGGCGCGCGACGTGACCTCTCCCTCCAGGACCTACTATCGCAACCAGATAGCCTACGTCCCGTGCCATAGCGGATCGTTCGTGGCGAGCGTGCAGCATGGAGGGTGGGGGATGGACTACAGTTTCATCTATGCTGGCAAGCGCTGGAACGCACAGGAGAACACGCCTCGCAACGAAATGCAGCCTTGGTACACCCACGACGTGGCCCTGCGCTACGCCTTCAGTCTCTTGGGAAGATATGCCTGTCGCGTCAGTCTGGAGGTCAACAACCTGCTCAACCAGCAGTATGAAGTGATACAAAACTATCCCATGCCTGGCACCAACGTGCGCCTGGGCTGGGAGATGACATGGTAATGGATATATGAGAAGGAATTTATCATTTTGGATTATTGTCCTCGCCATCCTTGTGGGGCTCGCCGCATGCCGCAACGACGACGTGGTGCTCTATCCCGACGAAACGCCCACCCCCGACGGCTACACCAATAGTTCGTCCTATCGTGGACTGTATGTGCTCTGCGAGGGAAACATGGGGTCCAACAAGGCCACACTCGACTACCTCGATATGACGACGGGCCGCTACTCGCGCAATATCTATCCTTCGCGCAATCCGGGCAAGGTGATGGAACTGGGCGATGTGGGCAACGACATCAAGGTCTATGGATCACGCCTTTGGATGGTCATCAACCAGAGCAACCGCGTGGAGGTGGCCTCGGCTGCCTCGGCGGTGAGCCTCGGTAGTGTCGATATTCCCAACGCGCGTTTCCTCGCCTTTGATGGGAAATACGCCTATGTCTCCTCCTATGTAGGACCTGTGAACGGGCCAAGCGTGCTGGGAGAGGTCTATCGTGTTGATACCCTGACGCTTCGTGTCGATGCACGTTGTACGGTGGGCTTCCAGCCCGAAGAGATGGCGATCGTGGATGGACGCCTCTATGTGGCCAACAGTGGAGGCTATAGTGCGATGCAGGGAGGCGGCTACGACCGTCGGGTGAGTGTCGTCGATCTGCAGACCTTCTCTGTGGAGCGTACCATCGACGTTGCACCCAACCTCTTCCGTCTTCGACGCGATCGCTACGGCAGCCTCTGGGTGGCCTCGCGTGGCGATTATGACGCCATACCAGCTCGCATCTATGAGTTGTACGGTGGCAGCGTGGCCGACTCCTTGGATGTGCCAGCCACCGACATGGCCTTCCGTGGCGACTCCTTGCTCTTCCTCCATGCTGGCGGCTGTGGCCTCTACGACCTGCGCCACCGTCGCCTCGTGAGCCAGCAGATGCTCCGCCTGCCAGTCAGTCAGCGGATAGAGACTCCCTATGGATTGCTCGTCGACGATAGCGATGGCCGCATCTATGTGATGGATGCCACCAACTATGTCTCTTCGGGCAAACTCTTCTGCTTCGATGCTCAGGGCAACTGGCTTTGGACACGTCTCACAGGCGACATACCCGCCCATGCCTGCTTGGCCCAGGCGGCCCCCGTGGCGACAGAAGACAACCCATCGGAGGGCGATCGGTCGCCTTACATTCTGGCCGTTGACGAGTATGTCCCCGCTCCTGGGCAGTTTGTCAATATCTTGCCCAAGGCCGAAGCAGGAGATGATGCTGCCTCCATCCGTGACAAATGTACTGCCGCCTTGCGTGGCGGATTCAACGGACTGGTGACCCTGGGTGGGTACGGCGGCTATATCACCTTCCATTTTGATCATCCCGTGCGCAATGTCCATGGCCAGTACGACCTGCTTATTCGTGGCAACTATGTGGCGGGTGCGTCCGAGCCTGGGATCGTCATGGTTTCGCAGGATCTCAATGGCAATGGACTGCCCGACGACCCGTGGTACGAACTCAGCGGAAGCGCCGACACAGATAGCGTCGGCAAGGTGGTCTATGGCTATGAGATCACCTACCATCCCGCACCGATGAGCAACATCCCGTGGACGGACAACCAGGGGAAGCGAGGCGTCGTGGTGCGCAACAAGTATCATACGCAGGAGTATTATCCTCTCTGGATTCACACGCCACTGACGTTTCGCGGAACGCTCTTGCCTCCCAACGCCCACAACCGGGGCAAGGACGGGGCGCAAAACTGGCTGCTGGAGAGTTTCAGATACGGCTATGTGGACAATAGTGCGGACGACGCAGGCTGCTCCTTCGACCTCGATTGGGCGGTAGATGATCAGCGTAGGCCCGTCCGTCTCGACCATATCGACTTTGTGAGGGTATATTCCGCTGAAAACCAGCAATGTGGGTGGCTTGGTGAGACTTCCACGGAGATACGGGGCGCCAAGGATTTGCACCCGTAGCAACACAGACTATTATTTATCAAAAACAAAAATAAAAAGTATGGAAAAACAAATTTACGCCTTGCTGCTTTTGGCGGCCTCATGTCCTTTCGCACCAGCTATGGCGCAGCAGAACGCCCGTTTCCACGCGGCCGACGACGCGGTGGCAACATTCGAGTCTATCGACCTTGGCTCGGAAGGCTACGCCAATGGATCTGATGGCAAGGGAGCTTTCACGGACGGCAATTACATTTTCGGCAATACCTATACTGCTGAGTATGGATCGTGGACGGGTTTTGCCATCTCCAATAAGAAGGAGACCGATTTTGTCGATTACATGACGAGCCAGTACAATAGTAGCGTAGGTCATGGTGTGGACAACTCCTCGCAGTATGCTGTCTATTATTACAGTAGTTTTGGTCGCGCCTCCGTCACTGATGGCGAGGCTGTCAAGGAGAAGAACGGCAACGCCTTCGACGCGCTGGGCTTCTATGTTGCCAACTCGGCTTGGAACGTGACGGCCTATACTGTCGGCGACGGTATGACGGATGGAGCCTTCACGAAGGGCGACTGGTGTAAGCTGACGGTCTATGGCGTGAAGGGTAACGAGGTGATGGGCCACGTCGATTTCTATCTTGCCGATTATCGCTCGGACAACGAGGCCGACCATTACTACGTCAAGGACTGGACGTGGGTGAACCTCTCAACGCTTGGCACGGTCGATCAACTCAACTTCGAGGTGACGGCTTCGCGCAGCAATGAGTGGGGAACGACGACGCCGACCTACTTCTGCATGGACAATTTCAACGACGCCAAGGCTGCCGCAGCAGGAGTGGAGGATGTGAGACGGCCTATGGAGGCTCATGAGGTGGCTCGCTATCTGCTCAACGGAGTGCGTATCAGCACACCGCAGCCAGGCATCAATATCGTCCGTATGAGCGACGGTACTACGCGCAAGGAACTGGTGAAATAAGGTCCCTTGCGTATTACGCACAAGGCTGGTTTCCAGATCCTCGTCGGATGGAGACCAGCCTTGTGCCTATTGGTTGTTTTCTGAGGAATTCTCGAAGAACAATCCTCCTTACGCCTTCCTCACTTCCTCTACGGTAAGTTGGGTGATTGTACTACGGCTGGTGGAGCATCTCCACGTTGACCGTGATGCTATTCTGGTTGTTTTCTCCCCATTGGTAGGTCACACCGCCACCGATGCGGTCCATGGCGCGATTGTAGGCAGTGGCGGGCAGGTAGCCAAACGGGCGGTAGCCATAGCCCCTCCATCCGAAGCCGCCCCAGTAGGGGTAGCCGAAGGCGGTGTTGCCATAGCCGCGATAGGGCAGTATGTGGTTGTTGTTGATGGCTTTCTGCACATAGGCGTAGGCGCTCCAATGCTCGTTCCATCGATAGCCGAAGACGGCGTTGATTCCTCCCGTGGTATAGTTGGTTCCGCCATAGGTGCAGTTGTTGATATAGCCGCCTATGGCCAGGGTCGCCTTCTTGGAAAGGTTGGTGACATACATGAGCGTCACGTCTTGTGAGAATCCCGCCCCATTGCCGCCAAGGCCCTTGCCGAAGTTGGCAAACACCGAAGCACCGATATTGACGTTCAGTCCCTTGTGGAGCCGCCATGCGCCATATCCGCCACCGTAGCCGTAAAACCACGGATCATAGAGATATGGGTCATAATAGTCGGCAGGACTCTGCACCTGACCATTCTCGTCGATAAGGGGCAGCGTGTAGTCGATCTGCGCCTGCTCCTCGCGTTCTTCCGCCAGCAGGCGGGCGTAGGCCTTCTCCTCCTCCGAGGGCTCACGCGTCCCTTGGAGCCGTGGTGATTCGATGGGCCGCACGCGACGCTCCAAGGCCGTGGAGTCGGTCTCAGTCTGCGCCCAGCCCCCGACAGGCAGGCCGAGGAGGAGGGAATAGAGGATTATCGCATTTTGAATCTTCATACCTTCTGAGTTTCTTATGATGCAAATTTAGGTGTTTATGACTGAACGGCCAAGGAATTTAAGCAACTTTATCATTTTTTGCAAGCCACATTTCAACCGCTTTTGCTATCTTTGCACCCACGTCGCCCCATCTCTTCCCAAGGAGTCATGAAATAGTGTCAATAGTCTTTGGATCAAGTCATGGAGTCGATGTGCTTCCCGTGAGGAAAACCATGGGAGATGGGCTACCTAATAATGAATTAGAACTATGAATTTTTTACAACGCATATTCGGGTCGGCAGAGGAAAATCCCGAAGAGAAGAAGAAGGAGACCGAGGCGCGCCAGTTTGACGCCTTGAAGTATGACGGTATAGCTGCCCTGAAGATTGGACAGGTTGACTACGCCGTCACCTGCTTTTCCCACGCCCTGCAGCTGCAGGATGACCTGGAGATCCACGACCATCTCTCCGTGGCTTACATTCATCAGAACCAGATGGCGAACGCTGTCAACGAACTGCGCCTGCTGGCTGACGCCCAGCCCGACAACCAGGCTGTCTGGGTGCGGATGGCGCGTGTCTGCTATATGATGGAGGACTACGACCAGATGGCGGAGGCTTGTGAGCGTGCTGAAGCGGTTGGGGCAGGGAGTGCCGAGGTGAGCTATCTCTATGCTGAGGCCCGCCAGGGACAGGGCGACAAAGAGGCTGCTGTGGCGCTCTTGGGCGAGGCCATTGCGCGAGACGAGCACCACGGAGCCGCCTACTTGCTCCGTGGCCAGATCCTCATGGAGATGGACCGTCTTGAGGAGGCAGAGACCGACGTCGACTACCTGCTTGAACACGCCGATCTCGAGGAGGATATCGTACTACTCAAGGCTCGCATAGCCCATCGGGGTGGCGACCAGCAGAAGGCCGTCGAGTGGTATGGTCGCGTCATCGACACCAACCCTTTCTGTCTGGCTGCTTTCCGTGAGCGTGCGGAAGTCTATCGCGAGATGGGCGAGACGCAGCTCTCCGAGGCCGATGCTGCCACTGCTGCCGAACTGGAGCCGAAGGAGATGGCCGACATCAGTGACGGACAGTCGGCGGAAGGTATCGAGCAGAAGACCAAGGAGGCCTACAAGAATACGTTGAACCCCTTTGGCCTCTAAGTCCAAGATGACGTTGTCGCTATTGCCCTTGCAGCTTCCACAGAGTGCGTTGCGCCCCCATCTGGTTATAGCAGGCCCTTGTGCCGCCGAGACGGAGGAACAAGTGATGGACGTGGCCCGAGCTTTGGCCGCCGACGGTTGCCGGATTTTTCGTGCTGGTGTGTGGAAACCGCGCACCAAGCCAGGCACCTTCGAGGGCAAGGGTACAATCGCGTTGCCCTGGCTGCAACGGGTAAAGGAGGAGACGGGAATGCTCCTCGCCACCGAGGTTGCCACCCCAGGACATGTGGAGCAATGTCTTCGTCACGGCATAGACCTGCTGTGGGTCGGTGCGCGTACCTCGGCCAATCCCTTTGCCATGCAGGCGTTGGCAGATGCCCTGCGTGGTACGGACATTCCCGTACTGGTGAAGAATCCAGTTAATCCCGACATCGAACTGTGGATGGGTGCGCTGGAGCGACTGGACCAGGCAGGTGTGCGCAGGCTGGGAGCCATCCACCGCGGCTTTTGCAGTTATGGGGAGAAACTCTACCGCAACACGCCGATGTGGCCCATTCCCATTGAACTGCGCCGTCGTTGTCCCTCTATGCCAATCCTCTGTGATCCCAGCCATATTGGTGGAAACCGCGCCCTCATAGCCCCGCTCTCGCAGCAGGCGATGGACTTGGGGTTCGACGGTTTGGTCGTAGAGTGTCATTGTCATCCCGATGAGGCTTGGAGCGACGCGCGTCAGCAGATCACGCCCGATAGCCTACATCAGGTTCTTGCCTCCCTCGTTGTCCGCAATCCCAAGGGACAGGAGGGCGACCAGCTTCAGCACCTTCGGGGCGATATCGACGAGATAGACCGCCAGCTCGTGGACCTTCTGGGTCAGCGGATGAGTGTCTGCCGAGAGATGGGACGATATAAGAAGGAACGTGGAATCACCGTTCTCCAGGCCGACCGCTACAAGAGCCTGCTGCGGGAACGCATGGAGGAGGCCAAACGCTGCGGACTGAGTCCTGATGCGGTGGCCCGTTTTTTTGAGTTGATCCATGAGGAGAGTATTCGTCAGCAACTGGCAATCGTCAATGGCGATCCTTTGGCGTAGCTTGCTCCTGCTCTTCCTGGCGGTTCTGCCCGTCCAGGCCTTGGCGCAAGGGGCACGGCTGACGGTGGTGGAACTCAATGTGGAGAATCTCTTCGACACCCACCACGACTCCCTGAAGCGTGATGAGGACTTCCTGCCCGAGGGGAGGTATCGCTGGACGCCCTCTCGCTACTGGCGGAAGCTCAACCGCCTCGGGCAGACGATCATCGCTTGTGGAACCGACACGACCCGTTGGGAACTTCCCGACCTCGTAGCCCTTTGCGAGGTGGAAAACGATACGGTGCTTCACGACCTCACGCGTAGGTCGCTACTGCGCCGTGCGGGTTATGAGTATGTGATGACCGATTCGCCCGATGAGCGTGGTATTGATGTGGCCTTGCTCTATTCTCCCTTCTCCTTTCGCTTGCTCTATTCTGATACCCTGCGTGTGGCTCCGGCTCGGGAGCGTTTTCGTCCCACCCGCGACGTGCTCCACGCCTGTGGTCAACTGGCTACGGGCGACACCCTCCATGTCTTTGTGGTCCATGCACCGAGTCGTCGGGGAGGGGAGCGGTCCTCGCGCCCTTACCGTATGGCCGTGGCTCACCGCCTCTCCGAGACCATCGATACCTTGTCGGCGGCACATCCTGCTGCGAGGATCCTCGTCTTGGGTGACTTCAACGACTACAATGACGCGCCCGCCTTGCGCTTTCTGGCTTCGAAAGGGCTGACGGACGTGAGCGCGGAGGCGAGGGGAACGCATGGTGCTCGCGCCACCTATCGCTACCAGGGACTTTGGTCCAGCCTAGACCATATCCTGGTCTGCAGCCGTCTGCTGCCCGCTGTCCGCCAATGTGTTATCATCGATGAACCGTTTCTCATCGAGCCCGACGAACAATATGGAGGCGTGAAACCACGACGCGGCTACTATGGTCCGCGCTACAACAATGGTTACAGTGACCACCTGCCTCTTGTCCTGCGACTGGAGTTTTAGTTTTTGAGACTCGTTGTTTCATAGTAAATGGTGTTTCGCACCCGAAAATCATTATTATTGTGTATTGTGTAGGCACAGGGAAAACATTAATTTTGCACGTCGAAACAATACGATATTCTCACAAGTGATTAGCAAAAAGACATATCGGCGTTGGCACAAATGGCTGGGGGTGGGCTTTGGCTTCTTCCTCCTGCTCTTTGCCCTCTCGGGCCTCGTGCTCAACCATAGGCATAGTTTTGGCAATATGGACCTCTCGCGCCAGTGGCTGCCTGCGGGTTATCAGTTTAGCAACTGGAACAATGGGCTGCTGCGCGGCACGCTGAGGCTCAGTGCCGATAGCATCTTGGTCTATGGGGCTGGAGGTGTATGGCTCACGGACGCCCATGGCCAGCGTTTTGCAGATTATACTGCAGGAATGGGGTCAGGTGCCGACGCGCGCACGATTCGCAATGTGGTGCGGACGAAGCGGGGCGAACTGTTTGCCTGCGCGCCCTTCGACGCATACCAATGGCGCGAAGGATCGTGGCGACGGTTGGCTGTGGGCCATGCTTCTACACTCCATCCCACGCGCTTCAGCGACGTTACCACACGAGGTGACAGTGTCGTCTTTGTGGGAAGAGATTCGCTCTATGTCGCCACGCCGCCCTATAGCCATTTCCAAGGTGTTGAACTCCACGCCCCCGCAGGTTATACGAATAAGGTGAGCCTCTTCCGTACGCTATGGCTCGTTCATAGTGGTGAGATAGGAGGCCTGATGGGCAAATTGATCGTGGATCTTGTTGCCCTGTTGCTGGCTTTCCTTTGTCTGTCGGGATTCGTCATCTGGCTATTGCCCAAATGGATTAGACGTCGTCGCAATAAAGGGTTGTGGCAGAAGGGGTTGCGCTGGCACTTCCGTTGGCACGACCGTTGGGGACGCTATGCGCTGCCGCTCCTTGTGTTCATCACGCTGACGGGTTTTGCACTGCGTCCGCCTTTGCTTCTCGCCGTGGTTCGGATTGCTACACCACCCATTCCTGGTTCGCTGCTAGACAGCCCCAACCCCTGGCAGGATAAGTTGCGTGCACTGCGGTGGGATGCCAATCGGTCCGACTGGTTGTTGTCCACCTCTGATGGCTTCTATTCGCTGCCCGATTTCCGTCACCAGCCCGTCCGCGAGGCGCAGGCACCTGCCGTGAGCGTGATGGGCATCAACGTCCTCACCCTTTCAGCTGATCAGCAGTCGTGGATTGTCGGTTCTTTTGCAGGTCTCTACTATTGGCATCGTGGTTCGGGCAAGGCCTACGACTATTTCACCCATGCGCCAGCTCCCACGCGTCCAGCCTCGCCCTTTGGCCAAACGGCCGTGTCGGGATTCTCTTCCGACTTCGGCGACGACATCGTCTGCACCTACGATCACGGGACGAATGCGCTGCGCCAGCCCTGCTGGATGGCCCGACTTCCTATCTCGCTTTGGCAACTTGCCCTTGAAGTGCACACGGGGCGCATTTACACTTTCCTCGGCCCCGTCCGTCTCATCTATATTTTCTTTGCCTCGCTGCTGACCTTCGTCATCCTTTGGAGCGGATGGACTATTAGAAAGCGCAAGCAAGGAACAAAGGATATGCTTGGATGATGCGGAGAAGGTTGCTGAAGGGAAAAGCTGTTTAGGAGCACAATAGTAGAGTCAAACTACAAGCCCCGATGACAAATATCCTCTGAGCATGAATCTCCTCCGAAGGGTCCTTGTCTAGGGAGGCAAACCGGCTTAGTCTTTCATCTGTACTTCGCGCCAAATGCCATCTGTGATGGAATCGGCGAGCGAGATATTGGGCACGATGATGCTTTCGCTGCCCAGCGCTTCGGCTGCAGTGAGGAATATCTCCGCAGCAGGGACAATCACGTCGGCACGGTCCTCCTTGAGTTTGAACTGCTCCATTCGCTCAACGACGGTGAGCGTTTGGATGGTATCATAGAGCTCTTGCAGTCGCTCCACGGGCAACTCTCGCTGAGGTCCTTTGAGGCGTGCAAGACGAAAGAGGCGGTTGATATTGCCGCCCGACCCTATAATCTTTGTGGCGGGAAACTTCCGAACATACTCCTCCAGCATCTATCCGATGAATGCCCCTTTGGTTTCCTTTTTACTCCTCCGATTCCACCACTTCCACACTCATGCTGATGTCTTGGCGTGGGCGGTCATTGCGGGTTGTGTCGCAGTTCTGTATGCGCTCTACCACCTCGAGGCCTTCCTCCACCTCGCCAAATACCGTATATTGACCATCGAGGAACGGTGTACCGCCAAGGGTGGTATAGGTCTCCATCTGCTCGTCGGTGAATGAGGGTTTACCCATCTCCTTGCATTTTTCCTTGGTCAGCTCCACCAGTTTATCTTGCAGGGCTTGCAGTCCCGCACGGTCACGGCTGCGGCGGAGCGTCATGATCTCGTCGTGGTGCTCGCGGGCGAGGGTATTGAATACTTCTTGCTCCTGCTGCATGGCCATTTGGCGTTCCATCTGCTTCAGCTCGGCGCTTTTGAAGGTCTTGCCCCAGACAATGTAAAACTGGCTGCCAGAACTTTCGCGCTCAGGATTGACCTCGTCGCCAAGTCGTGCCGCACTAAGGGCTCCGCGTTTGTGGTAGCGCTGTGGATAGGCTATCTCTGCTGGGAGCGTATAGTCGGGTCCGCCCGTTCCGAGCATCTTCCCTGCTGGGGCGTTACGGCTGTCTGGGTCGCCGCCCTGTATCATGAAGTCCTTGATGACACGGTGGAAGAGCGTGCCGTCGTAGTAGCCCTCACGGGCCAGTTTGAGGAAGTTGTCGCGGTGGCGCGGCGTGTCGTCATAGAGGCGTACAAGGATGTCGCCCTCGGGAGTCTTGATTCTTACTTTTGCCATGGTGGTAGTCTGTTTGATATGATTACGTCGGCAAAGATACGGTTTTTTCCTTAGAAAAACAAAGGGATGGCCCGTGAAAGCCATCCCTTCGTATAAGTGGTTGTACAGGAGAGGTTATTCCTGGATGTTGGGCAACTCAAGGCCGAGGTTCTTCTTCTTGTCCACAATCTTCAGGACGAAGCCGATGAAGAGTGCGGCGACACCGAGGCATGCCAGCATGACGAGCGGGGCAGTGTAGTTGAGCTGCGTGGCGTCGGTCACACCCTCATTGGTAGCGTTGAGCACCTTACCGATGAGGAGCGGGAAGAGCCACAGACCGATATTCTGAATCCAGAAGATCAGTGCGTAGGCAGAACCAATCACCTTGGCATCGACGAGCTTCGGCACGCTGGGCCACAGAGAGGCCGGTACGAGCGAGAAGGAAGCACCGAGGACGAGGATGGTGAGGTAAGCTACGATGACACCGCCCACCTGGTTGCCCTTGAACTCAGGAAGTACGAAGGCGAAGGTGAGGTGGCAGGCGATGAGCAGGATAGAGCCCAGCACGAGCATGGAAGCAGCCTTACCCTTGTGGTCGACATAGTTGCCGAGTACCGGCGTGATACCTACGGCGAGCAAGGGGAAGACGGCGAAGATAGACTCTGCTGACTGGCGCATGTAGCCCATGTAGCAATAGGTGACGAGACCAGCTATGGAGAGGGCCAGTACGAAGAACTTCACGGCCTTCTGCTTCATGAAGTTGAACAAGAAGGCGGTGGCGGCTACGAAGAGCATGATGACATACTGGATGTAGGTCACACTCTGAGAACCCCAGAACGAGTCGGCGGGCACCTCAGTGAAGGTGAGGTTGCACTGGAGCATGTTCACAGCATACTTCTGGAAGGGGAAAATGGCGGAGTAGTAGAGCACGCAGAGCAGTGATACGAGCCAGAAGCCACTGGAGGTGAGAATCTGGCCAAGGTCGCTGAGCTTGAACGGCTCGTCCTTCTCCTCAGCCTCGCCAGTCTGCTCGTCGAGCTTCTTGTCCATAAAGAAATAGACGACCAGCATGATCATGGCGATGCAGAGCAGCACTACACCGAAGGCTACAGAGCGCGACACGCTGACGACACCGCCAAACTTGGCTACGAACGGCGAGAAGATCATACAGGTGGCCACACCGAGACGGGCCAATGCCATCTCTGATCCCATTGCCAGTGCCATCTCGCGGCCCTTGAACCATTTCACGATACCGCGCGAGACCGTGATACCAGCCATCTCCGTACCGCAACCGAAAAGCATGAAACCGATGGCGGCCAACTTGGCAGAGGCGGGCATTCCCTCATAGAAGGGTGAGACGCCGAGCTGTTCGAAGACGGGAATATGGTTGAGGTTGTTGGTGAACCAAGTCTCCAGGCCGCTGCCGATGAAGCCGTCGCTGACGGCGTACCACTTGATGCAGGCGCCCACCAGCATCACGCCACCAGAGAGAAGGGCCGTGAAGCGGACACCCATCTTGTCGAGGATAATACCGGCAAAGATGAGGAAGAAGATGAACACGTTGAGGAACGTCTCGGAACCCTGCATGGTGCCGAAGGCGTCAGAATCCCAGCCGCGCTGCGACTGCATGAGGTCTTTAATCGGAGACAAGATGTCTACGAAGATGTAGGCACAGAACATGGCCAGTGCCAGGAGCAACAAGGCGGTCCAGCGGATGGCTGCCGAGTCGCGCAAAGTTTTATTTTCCATTTTTTGTTATTTTGTTGATTGACTTTCCTGTGATTACTTCTTCAGCCAGCGGTCGAGCCACTCGAAGAAAGTGCGCTGCCAGAGAATGCCGTTCTGCGGCTGCAATACCCAGTGGTTCTCATCGGGGAAGATGAGCAGTTCTGCGGGAATGCCGCGAAGGCGGGCTGCATTAAAAGCGCCCATGCCCTGGTTGGCATTGATGCGATAGTCCATCTCGCCGTGGATGCAGAGAATCGGCGTGTCCCACTTGTCAACGGTGAGGTGGGGGCTGTTCTCATAGGTGCGGCGGGCGTTGTCCGTGCGGTCCTGGTTCCAGTAGGCGTCGTCATACTCCCAATTGCTAAACCAGGCCTCCTCGGTATCGGTATACATCGACTCCAGATTGAAGGCACCGTCGTGGGAGATAAAGCACTTGAATCGTTTGTCGTGGTGGCCGGCAAGGTAATAGACGGAGAAACCGCCGAAAGAGGCGCCGACAGCACCGAGACGGTCTTTGTCAACAAACGGGAGGTTGTTGGCAGCATCGTCGATGGCAGCCAGATAGTCTCTCATGCATTGGCCCGTCCAGTCGCCAGAGATCTCCTCGTTCCACTTGCTGCCATAGCCAGGCAGTCCGCGACGGTTCGGGGCGACGACCACATAGCCGTTGGCAGCCATGATCTGGAAGTTCCAGCGGTAGCTCCAAAACTGTGAGACGGGGCTCTGCGGGCCACCCTCACAGAAGAGCAGCGTAGGATACTTCTTGTTGGGGTCGAAGTGGGGCGGGGTGATAATCCACACCTGCATCTCCTTGCCGTCAGAGGTCTTCACCCAGCGGTCCGTGACGTTGCCCACAGCCATCTGGTCGTAGATGTGCTTGTTCTCGAAGGTGATCTGCGTCTGCTCCGACTGTCCCTCCTTCTTGGCAGGCTTGATGACGTAGAGGTCACTGGGGACGGTGATGCTCTGGCGTGTGCCGAGGAGCTTGCCCGTGTTGCCCAGAAGCTGGAGAGCCACGTAGTTGTGGTCGCCCTCGGTCAGCTTCTTCACCTCACCCTTGAGGTTGGTCTGGTAGGCATTGACCGTGGCGTGCCAGCAGCCGATGAAGTAGAGGGTCTTGGAGTCGGTGTTCCAGCAGTAGTCGTCGACATTGGAGTCGAAGGCCTCTGCGACATACGACTTCTTGCCCGTGGCCAGCTCATAGACACACAGGCGGTTGCGGTCGCTCTCGTAGCCATCGTGCTCCATGCTGAGCCAAGCCACATACTTGCCGTCCGGCGAGAAGCGCGGATTGACGTCGTAGCCGACGTTCATGTCGCCCTCCTGGTGGTTAACCTTCTGGTTGCGGAGCGACTTGGTATAGTTGATCTTTGGAGCCACATAGCCCTCGGGCTTGCAGAGGTTGCGGTCGGCCTTGGTCTCGATGTTGAAGAGGAAGATGTCGGCGTCGGTGGAGACGGCGTAGTCCACGCCCACCTTCTTGCGGCAGGTGTAGGCGATGTGCTTGGAGTCGGGGCTCCAGTCAAACTGCTCGATGCCACCAAAGGGTGCCAGCGGGCTCTCGTAGGGCTGTCCCTCGAGGATATCCCATCCTGCGTCGATGCCCTGGGCGGATACCTGTGCGACGAAGGGGTGAGCAATGCTCTCCACATAGTGGTCCCAGTGGCGGTAGTTCATGTCCGTGACGAGACGGCCTGATGCCATAGGAAGGTCGTCGGGGTTCTTCTTGATCGTGCCGTGATAGGGCAGCGACTTGATGAGCAGTACGCGGCTGCCGTCGGGTGAGAACTTGAATCCCTCGATGGCCGTGGCGTCCTTCGTGAGCTGTGTGCGGCCCGAGCCGTCAGGGTTCATGGCCCATACCTGACCTCCTCGAAGGAAGGCGATGCGCTTGCCACCTTCGATCCATACAGGGTCGCTCTCGCTCTTGGCGTCGGTGGTGAGTTTGGTCTGGCCCGTGCCGTCAGCGTTCATGATAAATAACACTTGGTGGCCGCGGTTCTCCTTCACGCTGTAGTAGCCCACCTGATAGACGACCTGCTTGCCGTCGGGTGAGGCTGCCGCAGACCCCACACGTCCCATGGCCCAGAGAGTCTCGGGAGTCATGATGTCGCCTTTCAGCATCACCTGCTTGCTCTTGCCAATGTTCACGTCTTGTGCTTGCGTTTGTGCCACGCCGCCGCTCAGTAGCATTGCAGTCGTCATGGCGATTGTAAGGTTTTTGTTCATCGTTATAAATCTAAAGTACTCACGGACATTTTTTGCCCGTGAGTAACCGTTGTTATTTCTGAAAAAGTGATTTTTCCATGGATAGTCCTTTTGGTGTCTTCCCAGGAAAGATCCTTCTGTCTGAAAAGAGAGGCCGGGTGCTGTAAGACACCCGGTTGGTGGGGGAAGAGCTATTGCTTCTTCCTCCTGTTTAGATCCTCCTTCTTTCTTCTCAGTTCCTCCTGCTGCTTCTGCTGCAGTTCCTGCATGGCCTGCATGCGGGCCATCAGGCCGTTCTGCTTCTTCGGGTTCTTCTGGTTCTCCGAACGGCGTGCCTCAAGGTAGTCCAGCAACTTCTTCTCGTTGGTAGTCTTGCGCAGCGTGAACATGATGGCTGCGGAGAAGAACAGGGAGATGAAGTAGTAGAAGTTGAGACCTGACGAGTAGTCGTTGAACATGAAGAAGAACATCAGTGGCATGAGATACATCATCCACTGCATCATCTTCATCTGCTCGGCTTGCTGACCGACCATCTGGTCCTTCTGCTGCTGCATGGTGAACCAGGTGTAGAGGATGTTGGCACCGCAGAAGAGGATACAGGTCAGGGACAGGTGGTCGCCGATGAGCCAGATATTCGTACCCCATTCGACGATGGGGTCGTAGGTGCTCAGATCCTGCATCCACAGGAAACTCTGTCCGCGCAACTGGATGGCATTTGGCACGAAGTTGAACATTGCAATCCAGATCGGCAACTGGATCAGCATCGGTAGACAGCCTGAGAGCGGGCTGACGCCATACTCCGAGTAGAGCTGCATCATAGCCTGCTGCTTCTTCATCTGATCCTCCGGCTTGTCATACTGCTTCGTGGCCTCGTCGAGTTTCGGTTTGAGCACGCGCATCTTGGCAGAACTCATGTAGCTCTTCTTCACCATCGGGAAGGTGATGACCTTGAGCAGGAGTGTGATGAGGATGAGCACGACACCCATCGGGAAGAAGGTGCTCAGCCAGTCGAAGACATAGATGGTGAACCAGCGGTTGATGATACGGAAGAGCGGCCAGCCCAAATAGACAAGCTGCTGCATCTCCAGATCCTTGCCGAAGGCGCTCTCTTTCTCCACCTTCTGCAGGAGGCGGAAGTCGTTGGGGCCATAGTAGAACTCCAGTTCCGTGGCCTTCTTGCCCGTGGGGTCGAAGGCCGTCTTCAGGCGTGCCTGGTAGTTCTTCAGATAGTGCGACTCCTTCTTCAGCGGGGTGCTCTTCAGTCGTGCGCCCGTCTGGAAGTTGTCCTTCGAAATCATCACTGCCGAGAAGAATTGGTTCTTGAAGGCCACCCAGTCGAGGGCGTCCTCCGTGGTCTCCTCTTTCTCCGAAGCCTCGCTCAGATGGTCTGTGCCACCGTCGGTCTTCTTGTAGGTCAGTGTGGCGTAGCGATTCTCAAAGGTGAAGCCGCGCTCCTGCTGGCGTGCGTTCTCCTCCCAGGAGATGCCCACCTCGTTGTAGTCGGGGGCGAAGAGGCCACCCATGCCGTTGGCGCGCAGGCTCACGCGGAGGATATAGTCCTTGCCCAGGACGTAGTCCAGCGTCAGCGTCTTGCCCGGTGCAGCCTCCGCCGTCATCGTCACCGTGGAGTCGGTGACGTTGCTGGGCGTGAAGTAAAGGTCCTCAGTCTCGATATTGAGTTCTTTGCCCGATAGCAAGTAGTTGAGCCGCTGGTCGTTGCCCTCGAAGAGGGTGACGTCCTTGGTATCTTTCGAACCGTCCTGCACCTTCAGGTTGTGGCCCACATAGTCCTTGATGACGGCCTTGGCCACCGTACCACCCTTCGTGGAGAGCGTGAGGGCGAGCTTTCCGTTCTGGAGCACCACGTCCTGTGCCGTGCCCGAGAGCGACTTGTGGAAGAGGGCCGACGTATCGGCTTGGGCCTTCTTTTGCTGTTGCTGCTGCAGCGCCTCCTTCTTGGCCTGCTGCTGTTTGGCTTTGACCGCACGGAGAGAGTCTTCTACAAACTCCTTCCGCTGCTGCTCTAGCTGCTCCTCCGAGGGCTGTTGCCACCAAGCAAAGCCGAAGAGGATCAGCGCAATGAGCACAAAGCCGGTAATCGTATTTTTGTCCATTCGTTTATCTGATACTGTTTCTTTGTCTGATGAGAGGTGCTACTACGCCTTGTGGTTCTCGCCTGCCACGCGGACGAAGTCGAGGAAGAGGGGGTGTGGCTTCAGCACCGTACTCTGATACTCGGGGTGGAACTGCGTGCCGATGTACCATTTCAGCCCCGGTATCTCCACAATCTCGATAAGGTCGCTCTCGGGATTGCGTCCCACGCAGTTCATGCCGTTGCGCTCAAACTCCTTCTCGAAGTTGTTGTTGAACTCATAACGGTGGCGGTGGCGCTCCTGAATGTGCTCAGACTTATATATATTGAACACGCGCGAACCTTGTTTTAATACACACTCGTAGGCACCCAGACGCATCGTACCACCCATGTTGGTGATGTTCTTCTGCTCCTCCATGATGTCGATGACGTTGTGGGGTGTCTTCTTGTCCATCTCGCGGCTGTTGGCGTCGGCGTAGCCCAGCACGTTGCGTGCAAACTCCACCACCATCATCTGCATACCGAGGCAGATACCGAAGGTCGGGATGTCGTGGGTGCGGCTGTAGTGGGCGGCGATGACCTTGCCCTCGATGCCACGCTGGCCGAAGCCCGGGCAGACGACGATGCCGTCCTGTCCCTTGAGCATCTCGCCGACGTTCTCCTCGGTGATCTCCTCGGAGTTGATAAACGTCAGCACGGTCTTGCGGTCGTTGTATGTGCCAGCCTGAAGCAGCGCCTCGCGGATACTCTTGTAGGCGTCCTGCAGGTCATATTTGCCGACGAGTCCGATGTGCACTTCCTCGGTGGCCTTGGCGCGGCGGTCGAGGAACGACTTCCACGGACCCAGGGCCGGACGCTCTCCGATAGGCTCATGACACTTGCGCAGGATGGCTTCGTCGAGCCCCTGATTCTGCATGGCCACGGGCACCTCGTAGATGCTCGGCAGGTCCTCGCTCTGCACGACGCAGTCGAAATCGACGTTGCAGAAGTTGGCCACCTTCTTGCGAATGCCCTCGTCGAGGTGCTTCTCCGTGCGAAGGACGAGCACGTCGGGCTGGATACCGACGCTCTGGAGCTCCTTCACGCTGTGCTGCGTGGGCTTTGTCTTCAGCTCACCCGCTGCGTGCAGGTAGGGCACGTAGGTCAGGTGGACGTTGATGGCGCGGTCGCCCAGCTCCCATTTCATCTGGCGGATCGCCTCCATGAACGGCGCACTCTCGATGTCGCCGATCGTACCGCCAATCTCGGTGATGACGAAATCGTAGTGATATTTCTGGCCAAGCTGCTTGATGTTGCGCTTGATCTCGTCCGTGATGTGAGGTACGACCTGGATGGTCTTGCCCAAATAGTCGCCGCGGCGCTCCTTGTCGATGACGCTCTTGTAGATGCGGCCCGTCGTCATGGAGTTGGCCTTGGTGGTCTGGATGCCGGTGAACCGCTCATAGTGTCCCAAGTCAAGGTCCGTTTCCATACCATCGACCGTCACATAGCACTCGCCATGCTCATAGGGGTTCAGCGTTCCCGGGTCGATATTGATGTAGGGATCGAACTTCTGAATGGTGATGTTATAGCCCCTTGCCTGGAGCAGCTTGCCGATAGATGAGGAGATAATCCCCTTGCCAAGCGATGAAACTACACCGCCGGTCACAAAGATGTATTTTGTCTCAGCCACTTTGTTGATAAATGTATATGTTATAACAAGGTGCAAATTTACAATAAATAACCGAAAGTGGCAAGTTCTTACGGCTTTTATTTGTATCTTTGCGCCTAAATTAATAACGCTCGAACGAATGAAAACGATGATATGGATGGCGTTTAGCCTGCTTTGCCTGCCGACAATCGCCACGGCCCAGGCCAGATCGCACGCCTCAAGATCCGCAGTTTCAGCGGTTTCCGTAGAGAAGCCCCATGGCGATCTCTCGGATCCAGTTGACTCGCTTGCGCTCCTGCGCGACTCTATCTTTGGTGATGCGGCTCGTCGACCTGCCTACCGTCCTTCCAAGGTTGCTCCGCTCTCCGCAGCACAACTTTTCCTGCCTCTGACCTTCTACAAGGGCAAGGTGCTCGACGCTTTCTCCCTCTCTGGTGGAAGCACGGGGGAGCAGGCCTTTGTCGATAGCACCCTGCTGGGCCTCTATGTGCGCCGGCCCGACTTGGTGCGCACCACTTCTGCTCGCCTCCGTGCCGACCGTTCCGACCTCGACCTCATCGAGGCGCCCATACAGACCGAGACGGAGATGGGCGACCATGCAGACCCCATGCCCGTGGAGCCCGACGTCGTGCCCGTCCAGCTGGTGGTCCATAAGCCCAACTTCTGGCATTACTCGGGCTACTACTCCCTGCGCTTCATGCAGAACTACGTCTCCGACAACTGGTATAAGGGAGGCGAGAGCAACTACTCCGCCTTGGGATCCGTCATCATGGAGGCCAACTACAACAACAAGCAGAAGGTGAAGTGGGAGAACAAGCTGGAGATGCGCTTCGGATTTCAGAGTTCCCGTTCCGACTCGCTCCATCGCTACAAGACCACGGAGGACCTAATCCGACTCACCTCCAAGTTGGGCCTGCAGGCTTCGAAACGTTGGTACTACACGCTCCAGCTGCTCACCTACACGCAGTTCACCCACAGTTACCGGTCCAATGATCCGACCCTCTACTCCGACTTCCTTGCCCCGCTCAATGTCAACCTCTCTTTGGGTATGGACTATAGTGTCGATTGGCAGCACCATCGCTTGAAGGGCAACATCCATCTCGCTCCGCTGGCCTACAACATGAAGTACACCCGCGTACGCTCCCTCTCCTCCCGACTCGGCATCGAGGACAACCGCAGGGTGCTCAACGACTTTGGTTCGGAGTTTACGGTCGATCTCTCGTGGACGCTGATGGAGGACCTGACCTGGCGCACGCGCCTCTATGGCTACACTACCTACGAGCGTGTGGAGTTGGAATGGGAAAACACGTTCGTCTTCCAGTTCAACCGCTTCGTCTCAGCGCAGATCTTCCTCTATCCTCGCTTCGACGATGGCGTGGCGCGCGATAGCCACCACGGCTACTTGCAGTTTAAGGAGTACGCCTCGATAGGCTTCAATTTCAGTTTTTAGATTTTGGACTGAGCCCCCTGTTTGGAGCATGGGCCTTGCCACCAGCGATCAAGCGAAGCTGGGGACAAGGCCCATGTCTCATATTAGCGGTAGTCCCCTTCCTTATCCGAGAATCTTCCCCCGGTTGATGATGCCCACGTAGGTCAGCAGGATCACGTTCATCATCAGGGCGTAGATGATGGCGGGGATGGCCATGCGCCCGTCGTTGAAGACAAAGGGGCTGGAGGCCACGGCGATGGCCTGGGCTGCGTTCTGCATGCCCACCTCGATAACGATGGTGCGCCGCTCCTGTGTACGCAGGCGGAAGACGTAGCAGAGTAGTCCCGCCCCTGTGGTGGCACAGAGGAGGAGCAGGGTGGTGGCCAGGCCCAGCGTGCCGAAGTTGTCGGCGATAGTGGTCTTGTGCTGCACGAAGAAGATGCCGGCCAGCAGCATCAGGGCCGGGAAGGCCAGTCGGGAGAGCACTCGCTCGATCTTTCGGGCCGTCTCTCGCCAGTAGTGGCGCACGCCAATGCCCAGAAGGATAGGCAGCAGCATCGTCACCACGTTTTGCATCAGCAGGTTGACCACGGGCAACTTCACCCCCATGGCCTCGCCCAGGTGGGCGGTGGTGGCCTGCATGATCAGCGGGACGGTGAAGAGGGTGATGAGGCTGCTGACGGCCGTGAGCGATACCGACAGGGCCACGTCGCCCTTGGCCAGCATCGAGAAGACATTGGACGAACTGCCTCCAGGACAGCAGGCGATGAGCATCAGGCCGATGGTGAAGAGCGGGCTCAGCGACAAGGCGCCTGCCACGCCCCAGGCGATGAGGGGCAGCAGGAGCAGTTGGCCGATCATGCCGGCCAGGACAGCTTTGTAGCGGAGCATGACCAAGCGGAAATCCTTGCCCTCCAGCGTCAGTCCGAGGTCGAACATCAGGATGGTGAGAATAGGCAATACGATAAACAGACTGTTCATAGTTTTGGTTTGATATAGGTTTGATTTAATTGATAACCAAGGTTGTGTGCGAACGCCGACAAACTGCTTCCGTGTCTACCTTCTGTTCTGTTTGGAGAGAGGAAGATGGAAGCAGTCTGTCTGCGCAATAGGATGTCGGATTGGGAAAAGCCGGTCTGGGTCTTGGGTTTTTCGCCCGCGGTCCCATGGGCGTCCCGTTCCAGTTTCTTTCTCTTATTCTACATGGAGGGCCTTGAGGATATCGGCCATCTTCTGCTTCGTTGTCACCTCGGTGGGTACGAGCGGCAGGCGGAGCACGTTTTCTATCATGCCCATGTCGTTGAGCAGGGCCTTCACGCCCGCAGGGTTGCCATCGACGAAGAGGAGCTTGTAGAGTTCGGTAAACTGATGGTGGATCTTGCGTGCCTCGCCATAGTTGCCCTCAAACTCCAGGCGGATCATGCGGGAGAACTGGCGGGGCAGGGCGTTGCCGATGACCGAGATCACACCGACGGCTCCGCTGGCTATCATCGGGAACGTCAGCGCGTCGTCGCCGCTGATCACCTCGAAGCCCTCAGGCTTGTTCTTGATGATCTCATCGACCTGCTCCAGGCTGCCCGAGGCTTCCTTGATGCCCACGATGTTGGGGAAGTCCTTGGCGATGCGGCACGTCGTGGCCGCCTTCATGTTCACTCCCGTGCGCCCCGGCACGTTGTAGAGCACCAAGGGCAGCGGACTGGCCTCGGCGATGGCCTTGAAGTGCTGGTACAAGCCCTCCTGCGACGGCTTGTTGTAGTAAGGACAGATGCTCAGGATGCCGTCGATACTCTCCCAGTCGCTGGACTTCATCTCCTCGATGACGGCCCGCGTGTTGTTGCCGCCACAATATTTGAGCAGGGGCACGCGGCCCTTCACCACGCTCTTGACGACCCGGGTGATCTCGTCTTTCTCGCTCCGCGTCAGGCAGGGCGTCTCGCCCGTTGTGGCCAGGATGCACAGAAAGTCGGCACCATTGTCCAGTTGATAGTTGACGAGTCGCTCCAAAGCCTCGAAATCGATGCTCATGTCGCTCTTGAAAGGAGTGATCAGCGCAACTCCCAATCCTCTGAAAATATTACTCATATCGTTGTCTGTTCTTGTGTCTCCTCCCCGCTTTCCGGTGGAAGGAACTGGGTAAAAGATGCTATGTTTTGACTTTGATGGCGCAAAAATAAGCCTTTTTTCTCAAACTGGCAACCAAAGTGTTCATTTATTTAGCCAAAACACCATTTTCCTGCGGTTCCAGCCCGTCATACTCCACATCCCACAGAAATAGCGCGTGGGCTGGCATGCTCTCGCCCGCATCGCTCCTGGTGCCCTTTGCGAGCACCTCCTCCAGCCTTTGCAGCGAGAGGCGTCCGCGTCCCACCTCCACCATGGTGCCCACCACGGCGCGCACCATGTTGCGCAGGAAGCGGTTGGCGGAGATGGTGAAGCACCAGGCCTCGCCGTCCAGATGGTCCCAGCGGGCCTCGTAGAGGTCGCAGACGGTCGTTTTCACGTCGCTTCCCGCCTTGCAGAAGCATTGGAAGTCGCGTGTGCCGACAAGCATCTGTGCCGCCGCGTTCATCTGGTCGAAGTCGAGGGCGTAGTGGATCTCGTGGGAGTAGGCCCTGCGAAAGGGGTCTTTCCGCGTGTGGATGTAGTAGTGGTAGGTGCGCCTTTTGGCCGAGAAGCGCGCGTGGAGATCCGAGGGCACGGGTAGGATCTGGCTCACGGAGATGTCGCGGGGCAACATCTTGTTGAGGCGGTAGGCCAACTGGTGGCAGTCGAGGGGAAGCTCCAGCGGCTCCTGCAGGTCGAAATGGGCCACCATCAGCCGGGCGTTGACCCCAGCGTCAGTCCGTCCCGCCCCCGTCACGTCGATGGGGGTGTGTAGCAGGGTCGAGAGTGCCTTCTCCAGCGCCTCCTCCAGGTGCCTCCTCCACGGTGATGCCGTCAAACGATAGGTAAATGAAATATCTATACATAAATCTAATAATGCGAATCGAAGACAATACAAACGATCGATGGTAAATGAAAATATCTTATACTTTTTAAATCCTCCTAATAATGCGAATCGTCAAAACTGATGCCAACTTTTAGCCGCTTACCTTCACATGATAAGGCAGCAAAGACTTTTCGTCTATTTGGCCTCTTACTCTTGTCAATGGCGAACAATATTACGGCATCAGCCCTGCCGATGGCGCTTTCACCTCCGTGCGGATATAGATGTTGAGGAAACTAAACATCAGATAGAAGATGGTTGATCCTCCTTGATTTTCCAGTCGCTGATCGTGCGCTGAGTACTGTCAAAACTGATGCCCACTTTTACCAGCCGCTTACCTTCAGCATGATAAGGCAGCATGTAGCCCTTTTCGTCACCAGGCTGAACGGATTGAAGACATCTCTGACTTCTCGCTGAAATGATAGCCGTCATAGAATCGCGTCAACTCTGCCATACACTCCTCATACGTCATGCCAAGGGCTTCGCCCAATGCCTCTACATCCGGTTTCATCTGCGTAGTAAGTTCCGTCTTGCTGATACCGCAGATGGCCGAATACTGGTCGAACATGCTGATATTGTCGAGGTTGTTGAGCTCGCTGAAGATGCTGAGTTGCGAGAACTTAGTGATACCCGTGATGAAACAGAACTCCAGGTATGGGTCGAGCTTTTTCAGAGGGCTGTAGAAGTTTTGCATGATGCAGCGAAGTGGTTGCAGGTTTTCCTTCTCATGCACCACATCCAGCAAAGGGGCATCGTATTCATCAATGATAACGACTGCCTTTTCGCCCGTCTGCTTGTAAGCTCGCTTTACGATACCTTCCAGTCTTTCATTAGGGTAAATCTCGCCTTCTCTCTTACCATAAAGCTCTTCGTAGGGTAAAAGTTCCAGATTAAGATAATTGTTCAAGGCATCAGCATCAAAATGCTTGGCACCACTGAGGTCAAAATGAAGCACGGGATGCTTCACCCATTCCTTCTCGTAGTCGGCAATGGCCAATCCCTCAAAAAGCTCCTTTCTTCCCTCGAAGTAGGCTTGAAGGGTAGAGGCAAAGAGCGACTTGCCGAATCGCCTTGGACGACTTAGAAAGATAAACTTCATTCCTTTCTCTCTAAAGTCCGCGATGTATTGGGTCTTATCTATATAGAGATAATTTTTCTCGCGGATTTCTTCGAAAGTCTGAATTCCTACGGGATATTTATTTACTATCTTAGCCATTTTTCTGCATGCTCTACGTTTCAAGCTACTAAGTTACGAACAAAATCTGAATTGGCCAAGCATTTTTTAAAAAAACAGATAAAGAACTGCCTGCGTAGTGGATACTTATCGTTGAAAACAAAGAAAGGCACCCGAAAAGTGGCGCAGGGGGAATTCTCCGTGGATAACCCCCTGCGCCCATTTTTTTGATTTACATCTTTGTCACTTCTCCACAATGCAAGTCATATGCCATGTGGAGGATAACGTCGTGTAGTTCTAAATCATCTTTGAAAAACTGCGGAATAGCATCATAGCCTATGGCAGCACCTAATATATTGCCTGTTACAGCTCCAGTACTGTCGCTATCACCACCATGATTCACAGCTGCAATCATTGCTTCCTCAAAGTTGTCGAAATGGCGGATTGCACAGTATAGCGCAATGGCGAGTGCTTCTTCACCGACCTATCCGCCGCCTAACGCACCAATATTCTGAAGGTCAGAATGGTCGTTTGCCGAGAGATCTATTGCAACTCTTGCAATCCCCATCATCTCCAAAACTTCCCGATGATGCTGCGGAAACAGATCGTCAAGTTTCCCAATTCCCTCATATATATACTCTATCAGGCCTTCTCTTGTCGGATTCTCATCCAAGACCAAACGATAGATGACATGCGACATCACGGCTGCAGGTATATAGCCAAGCGGATGCTGATGGGTAATTTCTGCGGCATCACCAGCCAACTTGTCCGCCTCCATGGTGTCCATACGGTTGTCAACGGCAGCATAAAGCGGAATTGGGGCAATACGCATGACACCACCACAGCCTTTGCAGTTGTTAATAGTTTCTTTTCCTCTGAAGATGTCATTCAGCGACATCATACATCCCTTTTCGTAAATTCATCAGCAAACGGTTTCAAATTGCCTTCAGGATTGTGGCTCTGATGGGCATTATGGTCATCAAGTATAGCAAACACTATCTTGCGATACTTGTTTTTAAACTCCAGCTCTTCCATCACCTCATGAAACAGTTGGGCTACATGACGTGGTGGATTACGGAATGCTCCGCACCCCAAGGCTCCAAGTACTAGTGAGTCGTGACCATGAATCAAACCAATACGGAAGATAGTTCGTATCTTGTTCTTGATAGGTTCCACATGATGGTTGGCAATCATTCCACTTGTCGTTAAGTCTGGTCGATTCATACCAGCCACTGTGATAAACGAGAGGCTGACAGGATTATCCAGCAAGGCATAGCCCTTCTGTTCACTGTCCCTAAAATAGATGGCATTGGGCGTATAAACTCCTCCAAAATTCCTGTCAAGAGGGTACTGGTAGTGAGAACGCTTGATACGATACATCCCCGCAAAGGGAGCAAACTGATAGAGGGAACGGAACAAATTCGTCCTGCGGAACAGTGTTTCTTCCTGCGCTCCAGCACCTGTTGCTACACCGCCACCAGGATTACGCCTGCTGGCCATGTTCAATATGGCAGAATTATAACCTTGCTCTTTCAACTGCACCCCTGCATACAAACAGTCAATGTTTTGTACTTCAACGACAGTTTGATGTCTGCTTTGCACCGCCAAACATATTTCGCGCTCATAGAATACTGTCTTGCTCATCATATCCGAATCATCAGGGAATGAATAACACGTTCCGTTCTCTGTTACATATCCGCCTTGGTTGACTATATCGACAGTATTGCGAAACTCTTTTGTACGCAACTCTTTTACCTGATAATATGCCGAATGGTCACCCTGCTTTACTCTATCCATTAAAGCACGATACTTTTCAAGAAAATCCTTCTGAGGATTCCATCTGTATGTATATTCCTTGCTGCTCATTTGCTTATTTCATTAAAACTCCCACCCATAACTACTATTCTTTTACCTTCTTTCATTATATCTTGTGTAAATTTTACGTAAAAATACGACCTTTATTTCAAGCTACCAAATATTTCTGTGTAAAATTTACGCAAGAACGTCATTTTTTCCGAGCATGGAGCATTTTGATGCTCTTTTAGCTCGAACCATAGACTTCACCTTGGTATGAGATGCATAGTTCTTGATGACTGTGGTGATGGGATGATAGTCATATCTCAACAATCAAGGAAGAAGGGATAAACAACAAGATAAAAGTAATGAAGCGCAATGCATATGGATTAAGAAACGAAAGATATTTCAAACTATGACTATATGCACTGCACGACTGTCGTGTCACTCGAAATGTCGGGTGAGCCAGAAAAAACACGCAAAAGTGTGCTTCTTTGACATATCTGAGTTTAATAATGTTAAATCAAGCTTTGAGGTTATACTTTGTCGGCCAAACGAAGTGGTTTTCAAAATAAAAGAGTTAATTTTGTAGCGTCTATGTCCATACCGAAAGCCCCGATGGGCAGAGGTTGGGCAGACATATATACATAAAGGCGTAACTGTACGCTTTGGTTTTGACGCAGTAAGAATCTGGCAGTTCGAGCAAAGTTGTCAAGAACAAAGCAACGGGAACGCCTCATGAGGTGTATTGTATACAGCCCTCATTGGCTTTGAACGATTCTATCGTCCATTGTCAAGAGTGCTTCCTATATACGTACACAGGCGTGGGGCTTTCGGCGTTGCTCGTTTCGACAACTTGGGCGATGCCAGAGCCTTTACTGCGTGGAACGAGTGACAGGACTGGCTCCACGTTTTCATGTATATATACCAACCTTTTGTAAAACGTGCCAATATGGTAGCCATTGGCAAAATAGTGTTGGTATGAACCATTTTGTCAATTTCTACATTGATAATGTTATAAACGCATTTCGAGTTTATAACGATTCCCTGTTTAATGTCAATATTCAGGGTTTGGGTCAATTTGCTAACAAAGAAGATAAGACATTTGCTTATTTGATGTCGCAATTAGCGAATTGTGGTTTCACAGTGAATCTAAATTCTGCTGATGAAGAAGAATGCTTCTGCGTCCTAACAATTATTGGTGAAAATCAAAAGACAGGTGAAGTTTATAATTTTTATTACAATGTACAAGATCTTTTGTGTCTAATTGATTTGTCAAGTAAGACGAAAGTATCTGTAGTATGTATAATGGTGATGAAAATTATAGCTATGTTTATCTGCCGTTTAAAGATACTTTACAAAGCGATTGTACTGGATCTTGATGATACATTATGGAACGGGACATTGTCAGAAGAAGGTATAGACAAAATCATAGCCAACCAGAAAACCATAACAGGTGCACAGTACATACGATTTGCTAACTTTGTGAAAGTATTAGTAGATAGCTTGGGTATATATGTTGCAGTTTGTTCAAGAAATGACTCTCAAGTGGTTTCTAAGGCAATGGATGTTCTTAATGAAGAAATCTTTCCTTTAAAAAACAGTATAGACTGCATTGTCGCTAATGACAATGATAAAAGTTCAAATATCGAGGAGATTGCAGCAAGTTTGTCAATATTGCCTAAATCAATTGTTTTTATTGATGATAATGAACTCATTAGAGATGAAGTTAGAAATAACATACCAGGAATTTGCGTGCCAGATTGGAATACCCATGAAGAGTTGACAACATTACTATCTGTCGGATGCGTTTTCGACAGGTGCGAATTGTCCTTGAATGCGCAGAATAGAAGAAAACAATACAAGATGATTCAAGTGCTGCGAAGCAGTAACCATCTTCCAGTGTTACATGTAAAGGCAATAAGAGATACAACCCATATCATAGCAGAAAAATTATACAAAAAAACAAACCAGTTCAATATGTCTCAGCAAAACAGCCTTTTTCCCGAAGGTGTTATTTCTGTTTGTTTTGAGATGTACAGACCAACTGGTGAAAGCCTTGGTATTTGTTCTGCAATATCCTATATTATTGACGATGACATGATTGCGGTTGAAAATTGGGCCATTAGTTGCCGCTTTTTTGAAATCGGCTTAGAGGATTTTGTTCTTATGTATCTTTTAGAAAAGGCGGATGGAAAACGCATAATATTTAAGTATAGCAAGAATGAATACAATGGAAAAGCAACTTCCATGATTTTAAGCAACGAGGAATTCAAATGTGTGGGTGAAAACACAAATGTCGAATATTTATATACTCAATCAACCAAGGATAAATTACGTTCAAAAACAAATTTAGAGATAAAAAATGATGAAAAATAATATATATACCATAGGTTATACACTATTCCAAAGAGAAAGCATTTTTGATTTGGAAGGGATGTATAAAACCTTACATCAATTTGGTGTGACACATTTGGTCGATGTTCGTTCTGTGCCTTTCTCCAAGCAATATCCTCTATGCAATGAGGGCAGTCTAAGAATGTCTGGCAAAACTTTTGGTATTCCATATATCCATATGCCAGAGTTGGGCGCAAAAGCGTTGCCAGATTTAGATGTTTTTTCAAAAGCAACAGACGTTTTCTTTGAGGATGTTTTCCCTATTCCAAAAAGTAAAAGGCCAGAAAGAACAGAGTTAAATGCCAATGACGAAATAGTTGACTTTACAAAATTCAGAAATAATGAGTTTCTTTTGGGTGGTCTGAAGCGAATAGAAAACGCTTATGACAAAGGGTTTACATTGGCTTTAATGTGTAGCGAGAAAAATCCTATAGATTGCCATCGATACTTTCTTGTCAGCAAAAAAATTGAACAGCAATTTGGAACATGGCTTGAAGTAAGACATATTGTAAGTAATCCCATAGGTGACATCACAACGCAAACAAACAGCACGTTGACCAGGCAATTGGCTGATATTATACTGAATAAGACTGAAATTAAGAAGCTTGATATTCTCAACAACTCTCTGTTTGGTGGCCAGCCTGTAATAGAAAATTATTATGGCAATAACAGAAAAGAAAAAATCAATGATTTCTGCGATAGATATTGGAATCTGATGCACGGTTGGAAGAAAACGTATAACATTAATGTTAATGACTATGATTAAATTATTTAACATCGGCTTTACCAAAAAGACAGCCGAACAGTTTTTTGGGATATTAAAAGCGAACAAAATCGATTGTCTCGTTGATGTTCGGCTTAATCCCAATGGACAATTGTCACGTTTTGCCTTTGAGAAAGATTTGCCATATTTCTTGGAGAACTTAGCAAATGGATGCAAGTATGTTCATCGTATTGACTTAGCCCCCAAAAAGGAACTTCTAAAAGAAGTACGCACTAAAGGGACAATGATGTCAAAAGATTACAAAGTCTTTGAGAAAGCCTTTTTCAGGCAGTTGGAAGAGAAATCAAACATAGATAATTTTGTTGATACTTTTGGCAAGTATCAGAATGTTGTCTTGCTGTGTTCCGAGCCCACAACTGAAAAGTGTCATCGAAGACTGGTAAGCGAAATGCTTCTTAAGAAGTTTGGAGACAAGATTAAATTTGGAGGAAACTTATGAAGAAGAGAGTATTGTTGTTGGCAGTTAGCTGTAAGACAGGCGGACTATGCCCAGGCGGTGTAGATCTTGATAACCCCAAAGAATGGATTCGTATAGTCAAAGATGATGGGTATTCTGGTGCGGTGCAAGGCATAGACATTGATTTTGCAAAGCCACTTGATGTTATAGAGTTCGATGGTACACACAAACCTCAAGGTAAGCAAAAAGAGAATTGGGTTATCAACAACAATTCATGCAAAGTCATCAAGCATTGTAGCAAAAAATATGTCAAAGCTGCTTACAATGAATATGGATATCATGGTTTTTGGAACAACTACAAGGCTTACTTAACAGAAGATGAATTTGACAATGTAACCCAGCCTTCGGAATCACTTATGAAGGTTACTAATGTTGAGATATATAAGACGGAATATGGCAAAGCAAAAATTGATTTTGATTGGTCTGGAGCACGATATAGAATCAAGTGGATTTCTATGACGGACCAAGATTTCTATGACCAAATTGTTGATGGACCAATAGAATTCGACGAAGCATATATAGTCATTTCCATTCCTAAAGAGATTGATGATTGGGTGGATCCTGTGACGGGTGAAAAACGAGCTTATAAATTTGTAAGCAAAGTCTTTGAAGCATAAAGAATTGTTACAAATACTCAGAAGGAATTAACGTGTATTCATCTCCAAGTTTTTCTTGGTGAGCTCGTAAGTTAAATAAGTTAGTGGGAGGTGCATTGTAAATATGCCTCCCACTAGCAAACTTATCGACTAAACCCATTTTTAGGCTGCCTTTTTAAGTACATGGGGAATTCTCCCTGGGGATAGAATAGGCTTGGCTGCACTAAGCCGCCTGTAGCTTGGCTTGTGATATCAGTAATAATCGGCATCAGGATATTTCTTCAATATGTGTTTCTGGTGATATTACATTAAGAAAGTACTTTATGATGCAGAGGTCAAAGAAGTTTTTTCTGATGATCGATTTAGATTAAACAAAAATCAAATCGATAGACCAGGCTTGGCAAAATCAAGGTTGTTTCTTTGATCGGAGGGGAGTGAGGGGCTGGATTTCGAAAACGTTAAACGTTAAACGTTAATGGTGGCAGGTGGCAACCGCTCCGCCTCCTTCCGGTTGTGCTGTTACATCTTAACGTTTAACGTTTAACGTTTTTGTTTTCGCATGTGGTGTAAGGGAAGAGGGGAAAGTGGAAAGAATATGGAATAATGTAGTAAAATATATTGATATAAATGTGTAGGATAATTCTCAAGGCGTTATGATAAAAATATAGAATATCTTTTAGTATCATAATATATACTATATATAAATATATAATATTGTAGTGTATATGTGTATTATTTCTTTTGTATCGTGTTTTTGAAATTAAGGAGACTGATCTTCCTTTCCACGACCTATAGCCGTTTTTGAAAACGTTAAGCGTTAAATGTTGTAGTATATGGAAATATTACAACTGGGTTTTTGGGGCATAACCGATAGGTCTCGTTGACTTTCTGACGAGGTTATTGTTTAGTTAATCAAAACGTGATTTGAAGGCAAGGTCTTCTATGCGACTTGTCCTTGTCCCGAAATGAAAACGTTAAAACGTTAAACGTTAATAGGGTGGAATCGGGGAGCAGCACACCCGTTCCATCAACTGTATTTCCCCCGCGAATCGGTCCTAACTTATCATCATGAGTGATCCTAAGTTACGGCCATGTGCGGTCGTAAGCAAGCCTCGGCAAGGTGTTTTGTCGTTTAGTGAAGATTGTGTTTCGGGCTATGTCATGATTGGGTGTACATGACGGCTTGCACAACTCAAATAATTCGCCCGAAAAAGTAAGTTAACTTCGTTGGCCTACGAAGTTAACTTCATCAGCCTACGAAGTTAACTTCATCGGCCTATGAACTTAACTTCATAAAAAGGGGTGAAAAAATGCGTGCTTGCCGCCACGATAGACTTGGGGGGCAAGGTAGAGCAAGGGTAGGGGCTTTTGGGGCGCGCCCCAATATGATAAGCCTGCTATTTATAGTCCTTCTGTCAGAAACTTGCGAAGATGTATGTGCGTGATGCCGTCATCATCATTCTTGGTGAGCAGAGGGGTCATGGAGATAACGTACTTCGGATAGTTGTCCTTGATGGCATGAAGATTGCCAAACTCTCGCTCTCTCGTTGCCTTGTCGTAGATGATATAGGACGCTTGTACATAGATGCGTTCACCTCCCGGCTTGGTACATACAAAGTCGATTTCTCCAGCTTGCAATTGTCCCACATATACTTGATAGCCCAAACGTATGAGATGCTGATAGATGATATTCTCTATCACTTTCTCAATGTCTCCTTCGCGCGTTCCTCCAGCAATGGCATTTCGAATGCCGTTGTCTTCGAAGTAAAACTTGTCGTTGGTTTCAAAGATTCGTTTGCCGTGGATGTCATAGCGGTTCACCTTGTGCAGGATGTAGGCTTCGCAAAGGAAGGAAATGTAGTTGATGATGGCCGTGGAGGTTATTGATTCACCTTGCGATTTCATGTATTTGGCGATACTGTTGGCAGAGATGAGCTTGCCTGTATTATCTGCAAGAAAACGCACCAGATTCTCTAAGAATGGTATGTTTCTTATCTGGTTGCGCATGATGACATCCTTGAGCAAGACGGTGTGGTAGATATCTATCTGATACTCACGGGCGTCGTCTTCTTCCAAACCTATTTTGGCTAAGCCAGGCAGGCCACCATACTGAATGTACAGAGCAAGCGCTTCGTCATTATCCACTAGATGATGGAATTGCAAAAACTCGTTGTAGCTTAGCGACTGGATATAGATTTCCTTATATCTCCCGCCTATGATGGTGCTTAGTTCGTTGCTCAGCATACGAGCATTGCTACCTGTGATGATAATATCTGTGTTGGGTTCTGTACGATAGCTTCGGATGGAGCGTTCGAATTCCTTGATGTCTTGTATCTCATCAATAAGGATATAATTATGTTTGTCGGAATGAAAATGCTGTCCGATATACTCGTTGAGATCTTGGTAGGTCTGAATGTGGTCAAACTCTCTTTTCTCCTTATCTATATAGATGATATTGTTGCTGCTATCTGATATTTTACGGTCACGAATCATCTTCATCATGCAGCTTTTGCCCACACGACGTTGGCCTACTAAGACGATAATGGTCTCCTTGCCAAGAAACCTTTCTATTTTGTCGATATATGATTGACGAATAATAATTGCCATGATTTTGTCTTTTATAGAAGAAACTTTTTGCAAATATACGACTTTTATCTTTTATAGAAGATAAAATGTGGGACAATTTTGCTTTTGTCTTCTATAAAAGATAAAAATCTTCCTCGATTTGCAATAAGATAAGCTGCACTCGGCAATAAAAAAGAATGTGATTCTTTTTGTATTGCCCTCGATTTGCATTATCTTTTGATAAGATAAAGCTGCACTCGGCAATAAAAAAGAATGTGATTCTTTTTGTATTGCTCTCGATTTGCATTATCTTTTGATAAGATAAGCTGCACTCGGCAATAAAAAAGAATGTGATTCTTTTTGTATTGCTCTCGATTTGCATTATCTTTGTACCATGATATTCTATTTCTCAGGCACAGGAAACACGCTATGGGCAGCACAGACGCTTGCCGAGCGGTTGGGAGATCGGCTTGTCAATATGGCCGACGCGATAGGGGGAGAGGGACGTTATACCCTCGGAGAACATGAGGCCGTCGGCTTCATCTTTCCCGTTCATGGCTGGCGTACGCCCCGCCTTGTCCGGCAGTTTATCGACCAGCTCTCGATAGATGCTGGTGGAAAGTCCCACTACGCCTACCTCATCCTCACGGCAGGCGACTCCATCGGTCGCACCGTGGAGCGCCTGCTGCCCCATCTGCGCGCCAAGGGTATTGATCCTCAGCTCTTTGCCTCGATCATCATGCCCGAGTCCTATGTCGGACTGCCCTTCATGGATGTCGATACGCCCGCCAAGGAGCAGAAGAAGAAGGACGAGGCTGCCCGCCAGCTCGACGCCCTCGTTGAGACCATTGCCCGATGGGACTGCAGACGGCGTGACGACTCTTTTCGCTCGCTCACACGCGGTCCGATCCCAGGGTTCTTCTCCGGTCCCGTGGGGAGCTTCTTTGAGCGTTTCCTCATCACCGACAAGCCCTTTCATGTCGTTGCCGATCGCTGCATCAAGTGCGGACGTTGCGCCAGCGTCTGTCCCGTAGGCGATATCGAGGGCGGCAAGGGCCGTCAGCCCCAGTGGCTTCACCACGACGACTGCCTCACCTGCTTCTCCTGCTACCACCATTGTCCCACCCACGCCATCGAGTTTGGCGGACGGACGAAGCACAAAGGACAGTATTTCTATACGCGCAGGAAGTAGGGCGGGGGAGGGTTTGTCCTCCCGCCTTCGGGATGGTCTCGGGACGCCTTCGGGAGAAGACCTATCGCTCCCTCTGCTGGATGTACTGATATGAATCCTAACTTTTCAAGCCCACAGGAGGAATAGGCGTTGTCGAATCGTTGGCCTGAATCCTGTATTCCCAATCCTCGATGGTTCTGGTTGTGGTACTGAAGTTGATACCTATTTTAACGAGCTTTCTGCCATCAGCCTCAAAAGGAACCATATAGCCTTTGTTGTCTATTTGGGCTAAGGCTTCCTGGGCGGACTTGTTGATTTTTATCTCGAAGACGAAGACGGTGCTGGGAGAGAACATCACGGCATCGGCTCTTCCCCTACAACTCTTTACCTGTGTGAGAACAGCTATGTTCATCATCGAAAGCATGATGTAGAAAACGGTCTCATAATAATACTCGTTTTTCTGCATATCTGCCAGTACGTCCTTTCCGCCTTCTGGATAAGGTATAGAGGCAAAGTAGGACCTCATCAGCGTCATCGCCTTGTCGATATCTCCATACACCAACGCTTGATAGAATTTTGCCGCAAAGCCAAGCGAAGTGCCATCGCTCAGATTCGTGTAAAGCGGCAGCAGGTTCTCCATCAATCCTCCCTTTACTTCCTTGTTTGGAATACCCAGATAGTATCCATTGGTCAAAGGATCATATTTTTTGATAGTAAGATAACCGCTCTGATAAAGCAGCGGGAGGGCATCCGTCATTCTTTCCGTAGGACGGTCGAATGAGGACGGAAAGGCGAAAACCTCATCCAGATTCATAACGTCCGTGTTGAATCTTTGCATCTGATGAATCAGATAAGTAGGAGTGCCTGTGGCAAACCAGTAGCTGCTGATGTAACCGGCGGCAAAGCAACGCATCAAACTGAAGGGATTGAAGATATCCGGACAGTTGCGGCTGAAATGATAGCCATCATAGTTTTCGGTCAACTCTTGCTCCATTCTTTCAAAAGTCAATCCGTTGGTTGCTGCCAACTGCTCAATGTCCTGTTTCAGAGTCGTGGTGAGTTCTTCCTTGGTAATGCCGCAGATGGCAGCGAACTCTGGGTCCATGCTGATATTGGCCAGATTGTTGATGGTACTGAAGATGCTGAGCTGTGAGAATTTCGTGATTCCCGTGATGAAGGCGAACCTGATGTGGGCGTCATTGGCCTTGATTGGGGCATAAAACTCCTGCATGACGGTCCTGATCGCTGCGAGTTTGTCCTCGTCGTGGAGCACATCAAGAAGCGGAGCGTCATATTCGTCTATTATAATGACAACAGGTTTGCCTGTGTGCTCTTTTGTCGAGACAATCAGGCTCTTGAGTCTGTCTCCGGGAGTTTTGCTTTCTGGACTCTTTCCCCAAATGCTTTCATATTGGGAAAGCAAGACGTTGAATTTAGATTGTAAATCTTTGAGATCGCAATTCTTGAATGTTGACATGTCGAAGTGAAGGACTGGGTATTCCGTCCACTCCTTTTCCAAGCCCTCGATGGCAAGCCCCTTGAACAGATCTTTCTCACCTGCAAAATAGGAATGAAGCGTACTGCTGAGAAGGGATTTTCCGAAGCGACGGGGACGGCTGAGAAATACATATTTGTACTTCTTGGTCATCCGATAGACGAGTGCTGTTTTGTCTACGTAAACGCATTGTCTTGCGATGAGGTCGCTGAAAGTCTGTATTCCCACAGGATAAATTCTTTCCACCATGGTCTTTGCTTTTTTTTCTTTGTGGCAAAGTTACGAAAAGTTTTTGAGTATAGAGCGAATAAAAAGAAAAAGGTTTTTACGAGAAATAGGGTGACAAGGTCGTTCGTGTGGTTTCAATACAACTTTTGGCGTATAAGAAAACCTGTCGGATACTAATAAAAACAGTCGGATACTACTAAGAAACCCCAACCAGCCTGAGGCTGATTGGGGTTGATATGATAGTCTTCTGTCTATTCGGTTGGGCTTTCGGCTATATGACTTGTCTTTCAGACTACTCCATAGGTCCATGAGCCTTTCTGACTACTCCATAAGTCTTTTGACAACCTATTCTTCCGTCGTTCTGCTGTCGGCCAGCACCCGCCATAGCTTTTCGTCGGGCAGGGGCGAGACGACATCGATCGGCTGTTTGCTCACAGGATGTACAAAGGCCACGCGGTGGCTCAGCAGGCTGATGCCTCCATCGGGGTTGGATCGCGGCGCGCCATACTTCAAGTCGCCCTTGATGGGGCAGCCGATATGAGCCAGTTGCGTGCGGATCTGATGGTGGCGTCCCGTGAGCAGGTGGATTTCGAGCAGCACGTAGCGGTCGCTGCGCCCGATGACCTTGTAGCGCAGCATAGCCTTCTTGCTGCCCGCCACCTCGTGGTCGTAGGCATAGGTCTTGTTCTGTCGCTCGTTGCGCACCAGCCAGTTGGTCAGCAGTCCCTCCGCTTCGGCCGGCTCATGCTGGACGATGGCCCAGTAGGTCTTGTGGACCTCACCCTTGCGAAACAAATCGTTGAGGCGGCTCAGCGCCTTCGAGGTCTTGGCAAAGACGACCAGTCCGGCCACGGGGCGGTCCAGGCGGTGGACCACACCGAGAAAGACGTTGCCCGGCTTCTGATACTTCTCCTTCAACCATTCCTTGACGGTATAGGAGAGCGGAAGGTCGCCCGTCTTGTCGCCCTGTACGATTTCGCCCACCTCCTTATAGACGACGATGACGTGGTTGTCCTCGTAGAGTGGCTGCATCGTGCCTTACATGTTCATGCCGCCATCGACCTGGATGACCTGGCCGCTGACATAGCTTGAGAGGTCGGAGGCGAGGAAGAGGCAGACGTTGGCGATATCCTCGGTCTGTCCGCCACGGCGAAGAGGAATCTTGGCCATCCAGCCCTTGCGGATCTCCTCGGAGAGCTGGGCCGTCATCGGAGTCTCGATGAAGCCCGGGGCGACACAGTTGGCGCGCACGCCCTTGGGGCCGAGCTCCTGGGCGATAGACTTGGCCAGACCGATCATGCCTGCCTTGGAGGCCGAGTAGTTGCACTGGCCAGCGTTGCCGTGGACACCTACCACGCTCGACATGTTGATGATGGATCCGCCACGCTGGCGAAGCATGATGGGAGCGCAAGCGTGGATGAAGTTGAAGGCCGACTTCAGGTTGACGTTGAGGACGGCATCCCATTGTGCCTCCGACATGCGGAGCATCAGGCCGTCCTTGGTGATTCCGGCATTGTTGACGAGGATGTCGATGCTGCCGAAGTCGGCGTGGATCTGCTTCACGACGGTCTCGGTCTCGGCAAAGTCGGCGGCATTGCCCGCATAGGCGCGGCAGGTGACGCCCAGGGCCTCGATCTCCTGGCGTGTGGCCTCAAGGCCGGCAGCCATGTCGTCGTTGAGGACAAGGTCGGTGAATGCGATGTTAGCGCCCTCGCTGGCGAACTTCATCGCCACGGCCTTGCCAATACCACGGGCTGCACCCGTAATCAATGCTGTTTTTCCTGTTAAAAGTCCCATAAATCTTTTATTTTGTTGTTGTTACTGTCCTTGTTTCAAAGTCGTCTTGCCCAATGCGCCATAGACCACCTTCGCCACCATCGGCCGCGAGGTCTCCTCGGTCAGCCCGTGGCCCAGTCGCCCGTAGATGAACGGCACCTCCAGGCCCTTGATGCAGTAGTGGGTGATGTCGGCGACCAGATAGACGTCGTCGATGTCAAACTCGCCGTCGGCCTTGGCTTCGGAATAGACCTTGCGGAAGAGTTCGATCTCGTCCTCGTCGAAGTTCTTGCGCACCTGCTCCACCTTCCAGATGTTGCGGAAGAACTCCGCGCGCAGGTTGCCGTTGCGGATGACGGTCTCCTTGATCATGCTCAGATGGGTGTAGATGAGCTCGATGATCTTGTCCTGGGGACTGATCTTCTTGTTGGCCACTTCGTCCAGCTTGTCCGACAATCGCTCCAGCTCCGACTCGATGACGGCGGAATAGACGTCGTCCTTGCTTTTGAAATAGGTATATAGCGTGCGGCGACCCTTGCCCGAAGCTTTGGCAATGTCGTTCATCGTAGTGTTGGCTATGCCGTTCTTGGCAAACAACTGCCGCGCTACGTCAACTAGTTTTTGTCTCGTTTTCGATATGGACATAATCAAATATACCTAAATACTAAAATAACAGGTTGCACAAGAACCCTTTTCGTGTGCAAAAGTACCAATATTATTTGACAGCACCAAAACTTTCCCCTACAAATTGCACACTTTAACACGCTGTGCATGATACGGGTAGGTCTTGGCCCGTCGGCTCCTTGCGGGCGAGGGAGGATAGGCGCGTGGGGCAAGAATTCTCCTCGTCGTGGTGGTCCATGACGTCGCGATGGAGAAATCCTTTGTGATATTTACCGCCTTAAATTTGCCGTTTTGAAGAAATAATTGTATTTTTGCACAAACTTTGAATATGGCAGAGGAAACAAAAAATTATTGCGCTATGTTTCAGCCCTTTAGCTTCCGACGCGATCAGGACGCGTTCGGAGGAAGGTGGCGTGTTGGCCCTATTCAATCACTCATTAGAAAACACTTTTAAGCTAAAAAAAATTATGTGTGGTATTGTAGGATACGTTGGAACGAAAATACAGGCTTACCCCATACTGATCAAGGGGTTGAAGCGATTGGAATATCGTGGTTACGATAGTGCCGGAGTGGCCTTGATCAATCCCGACGGCGTGCTGAGCGTCGATAAGGAGAAGGGCAAGGTGGCCGATCTGGAGCGCTATTGCGCGGACAAGGACACACGAGGCACGATCGGTATCGCCCACACGCGTTGGGCCACCCATGGCGAGCCTTCGGCGCGCAACGCCCACCCCCACTACTCGCAGTCGCGCAACCTGGCCATCATCCACAACGGCATCATCGAAAACTATGCCGAGATCAAGGCGCGCCTGGAGGAGAAGGGCGTCCGTTTCCGTTCCGATACCGATACGGAGGTGCTCGTGCAGCTCATCGAGTACATCCAGGAGCGCAAGCAGATCGAACTGCTGCCTGCCGTCCAGCTGGCCCTCCATCAGGTCGTAGGCGCCTATGCCATCGCCCTGCTCGACAGTCGCCATCCCGACACCATCATCGCAGCGCGCAAGCAGAGCCCGCTGGTGGTGGGCATAGGCGAGGGGGAGTTTTTCCTCGGATCGGACGCCAGCCCCATCATCGAGTTTACCGACAAGGTCGTCTATCTCGAGGACGGCAACATCGCCGTGATGAAAGCCGGCGAGGAGTTGCAGATCGTCAATATATATAATGAGAAACTGCTGCCCGAGGTCAAGACCGTCGATATCGACCTCGGACAGATCGAGAAAGGGGGCTTCCCCCACTTCATGCTCAAGGAGATCTTTGAGCAACCCGAATGTCTAGAGAACTGCATGCGCGGGCGCATCAACGTGGACCACAACCACGTGGCCCTCTCGGCCGTCATTGACTACCGCAAGGAGCTGCTCGCGGCCAAGCGCATCATCATCGTGGCCTGTGGCACGAGCTGGCACGCCGGCCTCATCGGCAAGCAGCTCATCGAGTCGTTCTGTCGTGTGCCCGTCGATGTGGAGTACGCCTCGGAGTTTCGCTACCGCAACCCCGTGGTAGGACCAGGCGACGTGGTCATCGCCATCTCGCAGAGTGGCGAGACGGCCGATACGCTGGCAGCCGTGGAACTGGCCCGCGAGCGTGGCGCCTTCATCTATGGCGTTTGCAACGCCGTCGGAGCCAGCATCCCGCGCGCCACCCATACGGGATCCTACATCCACGTGGGCCCCGAGATTGGCGTGGCCTCGACCAAGGCCTTCACGGGCCAGGTCACGGTGCTCACCCTCTTCGCCCTCGCCCTTGGTGCCGTCAAGGGCACGGTGGCGCGCGAGGAGTATGTGCGCACCATCGAGGAACTGGCCAACATCCCTGATAAGATCCGCGAGGTGCTGAAGCTCAGCGACCAGCTGGCCGAACTCGCCCGTACCTTCACCTATGCACACAACTTCCTCTACCTCGGCCGTGGATACAACTATCCCGTCGCGCTGGAGGGAGCCCTGAAGCTGAAGGAGATCTCCTACATCCATGCCGAGGGCTATTCGGCAGCCGAGATGAAGCACGGCCCCATCGCGCTCATCGACTCCGACATGCCCGTCGTGGTCGTGGCTACCCACGACGCGATGTACGAGAAGGTGCGCTCCAACGTCCAGGAAATCAAGGCACGCGAGGGACGCGTCATCGCCTTTGTCTCGAAGGGCGAGCAGGACATCACTCGGATGGCCGACGCGACAATCGAGCTGCCCGACACGCTGGAGTGTCTGGAGCCGCTCATGGCCACCGTTCCCCTGCAGTTGCTGGCCTACTACATCGCTGTCTGCAAAGGCAAGGATGTGGACCAGCCGCGCAACCTGGCCAAGAGCGTGACGGTGGAATAACAAAAAAGCAATAATGTCTAAATAAGCCCGTCGCCGACGTGGCGGGCGTGAACAAGATATATGGAGAATAACATACACGAGGATTGTGGCGTGGCCATGATTCGCTTGCTGAAACCGCTGGAGTACTACCAGCAGAAGTATGGTACATGGATGTACGGCCTCAACAAGCTCTATCTGATGATGGAGAAGCAGCACAACCGTGGCCAGGAGGGCGCCGGCATGGCGGCCGTGAAGCTCCAGTCGGAGCCGGGTAATGAGTATATGTTCCGCGAGCGGGCGGAGGGCAAGAACGCCGTGACCGATATCTTCGGTATCGTGCACGAGAAGCTGAGCCACTACACGCCCGAGCAGCTTTCCGACGCCAGTTTCGCGAGCGACCATCTGCCCTTTGCGGGCAACCTGTACATGGGCCACCTGCGCTATTCCACCACGGGCAAGAGCGGCCTCACCTATGTGCACCCGTTCCTGCGCCGCAACAACTGGAAGGCCAAGAACCTCTGCATGTGTGGCAACTTCAACATGACCAACATCGAGGAGATCTTCCAGAAGCTCACCCGCCAGGGCCAGTGTCCGCGCATCTATAGCGACACCTATATCCTGCTGGAGCTGATGGGCCATCGCCTCGACCGCGAGGTGGAGCGCAACTTTGTCATTGCCCGCGACAACGGACTGAAGGACCAGGACATCACGCGCTACATCGAGGACCATGTCGAGATGGCCAATGTGCTCAAGACGACCATGACCGACTTCGACGGAGGCTATGTGGTCTGTGGCATCACCGGCAGCGGCGACTTCTTCTCCATGCGTGACCCCTGGGGCATCCGTCCGGGCTTCTACTACAAGAACGACGAGATCGTCGTCGTCGCCTCGGAGCGCCCTGTGCTGCAGACCACCTTCGACCTCGAGTGTGAGGACATCCAGGAGCTGCAGCCCGGCGAGGCCATCATCGTCAATAAGGCCGGCGAGTGCTCCATGCACCAGATCGTGCCGCAGCGTGGCGACGCCGCCTGCTCCTTCGAGCGCATCTACTTCTCCCGCGGATGCGACCGCGATATCTACAACGAGCGCAAGAAGCTCGGAGAGCAGCTCACGGATCCCGTCCTCAAGGCGGTCGATTACGATATCAACCACACCGTGCTCTCCTTCATCCCCAACACCGCCGAGGTGGCTTTCTACGGCCTCGTGCAGGGTTGCGAGCGCTGGCTCACGGAGCGCAAGATAGAGCAGGTGCGCCAGTTGGAGAGCGTCGAGGAGGTGGACGACGAGGCCCTCATCAGTGTCCTGCGCCAGCATGTGCGCTCTGAGAAGGTGGCCTGGAAGGACATCAAGCTGCGCACCTTCATCACCGAGGGCAACTCGCGCAACGACCTCGCAAGCCACGTCTATGACATCACCTACGAGAGCATCGAGGGTGGGGTGGACAACCTGGTCATCATCGACGACTCCATCGTTCGCGGCACGACACTCAAGGAGAGCATCCTCCGCATCCTCGACCGCCTCCATCCGAAGAAGATCGTCGTGGTGTCGAGTGCGCCGCAGATCCGCTATCCCGACTACTACGGCATCGACATGGCCCACCTGGAGGAGTTTTGCGTCTTCCGTGCCACGGTGGCGCTGATCCAGGAGCGGGGCATGGAGGACGTGCTCGGCGAGGTCTATAGCAACTGTCTCAAGGCCCTGCGCAAGCCGAAGGGCGCCATCGAGGAAAACCCCGTCAAGGGCGTCTATAAGCCGTTCACGGTGGAGGAGATCAACCGCAAGATCGTCGAGATGCTGCGTCCGCATGGCATGACGACGCCTGTGGAACTGGTCTTCCAGAGCATCGATGGACTCCATGAGGCCATCCCCTACAACCATGGCGACTGGTACTTCACGGGCGACTATCCCACCGACGGTGGCATGCGCCAGGTCTGCAGGGCCTATATCAATTTTTATAAGAACATAATTCAAAACTCTTAATAATGCGCAAAGTAACCTTACAGCTCAGCGACGGTACTGAGTTTCATGGTAAGAGCTTCGGCTACGAGCAGCCCGTGGCCGGCGAGGTGGTGTTCAACACTGCCATGATGGGCTACCCTGAGAGCCTTACCGACCCGTCCTATGCGGGTCAGCTTCTCACGATGACTTTTCCGTTGGTGGGCAACTATGGCGTGCCGCCATTCACATTTGACAAGCAGACGGGGCTTCCCGACTTCATGGAGAGCGACCGTATCTACGCCTCCGCATTGATTGTATCTGATTATAGCGAGCAGTATTCCCATTGGAATGCCGTCGAGAGCCTCGGCGAGTGGCTCCAGCGCGAGAAGGTGCCTGGCATCACGGGCATTGACACGCGCGAACTGACGAAGGTGCTGCGCGAGCATGGCGTGATGATGGGCAAGATCCTCTTCGACGATGAGCCCAACAACGTGCCGGAGGCCGACTATGAGGGCGTCAACTTCGTGGACCGCGTCTCCGTCAAGGAGATCGTCCGTTACAACGAGGGTGCGGGCCGCAAGGTCGTGCTGGTCGATTGTGGCGTCAAGGCCAACATCATCCGCGAGCTGATCCAGCGTGGCGTGGAGGTGGTCCGCGTGCCCTGGAACTACGACTATACCGACATGGAGTTTGACGGTCTCTTCCTGGCCAATGGTCCTGGCGATCCCGACATGTGCTCCGAGGCCGTGGAGATCATCCGCAAGCAGATGAGCCGCAGCCGCAAGCCCATCTGTGGTATCTGCATGGGCAACCAGTTGCTCTCCAAGGCTGCTGGCGCCACGATCTATAAGTTGAAGTACGGCCACCGCGGCCACAACCAGCCGGTGCGCATGGTGGGCACGGAGAAGTGCTTCATCACCTCGCAGAACCACGGCTACGCCGTCGATGCGCGCACGCTGGACAAGGACTGGGAGGAGCTCTTCGTCAATATGAACGATGCCTCCAACGAGGGTATCCGCCACAAGGAGAACCCCTGGTTTAGCTCGCAGTTCCACCCCGAGGCTTGCTCGGGCCCGGTCGATACGGAGTTTATGTTCGATAAGTTTGTTGAAACATTGAAGCAGTCATGATAGAACAACATATAAAGAAGGTATTGATTCTCGGTTCCGGCGCGTTGAAGATTGGTGAGGCCGGCGAGTTTGACTACTCCGGCAGCCAGGCCCTCAAGGCCCTGCGCGAGGAAAGTATCGAGACGGTGCTCATCAACCCCAATATTGCCACGGTGCAGACCTCCGAGGGGGTGGCCGACCAGATCTACTTCCTCCCCGTGCAGCCCTATTTCGTCGAGCGCGTTATCGAGAAGGAGCGTCCCGACGGCATCCTCTTGTCCTTTGGTGGACAGACCGCACTCAACTGTGGTGTGGAACTGGAGAAGAGCGGCGTGTTGAAGAAGTATGGTGTGAGCGTCCTGGGTACGCCCGTGGAGGCCATCATGAACACGGAGGACCGCGAGCTCTTCGTCGAGCAGCTTGACCAGATCGACGTCAAGACCATCAAGAGCGAGGCTTGCGAGGACATGGAGCAGGCCCGCAAGGCTGCTGAGCAACTCGGCTACCCCGTCATCATCCGTGCAGCCTATGCGCTGGGCGGACTGGGTAGTGGCTTCGCAGACAACGAGGAGGAGCTGACCCGCCTCTGCGAGAAGGCCTTCTCTTTCTCTCCCCAGGTGCTGGTGGAGAAGAGCCTCAAGGGCTGGAAGGAGATAGAGTACGAGGTGGTGCGCGACCGCTACGACAACTGCATCACGGTCTGCAACATGGAGAACTTCGACCCGCTGGGCATCCATACGGGTGAGAGTATCGTCATCGCTCCGTCGCAGACTCTGACCAATAGCGAATATCACAAGCTGCGTGCGCTCTCCATCAAGATCGTGCGCCATATCGGCATCGTCGGCGAGTGCAACGTGCAGTACGCCTTCGACCCGCAGAGCGAGGACTATCGTGTCATCGAGGTCAATGCTCGCCTCTCCCGTTCTTCGGCCCTGGCTTCCAAGGCCACGGGCTATCCCCTGGCTTTCGTGGCCGCCAAGCTTGGCCTGGGCTACGGACTCTTCGAACTGAAGAATTCCGTCACCAAGACCACCTCGGCCTTCTTTGAGCCGGCCCTCGACTATGTGGTCTGCAAGATTCCGCGCTGGGATCTGAGCAAGTTCCGCGGTGTGGACAAGGAGCTGGGCAGCTCCATGAAGTCGGTCGGAGAGGTGATGGCTATTGGTCGCAACTTCGAGGAGGCTATCCAGAAGGGTCTGCGCATGATTGGACAGGGAATGCACGGCTATGTGGAGAACAAGGAGCTGGAGATCGACGATATCGACGCGGCGCTGCGTGAGCCGACGGACAAGCGTGTCTTCGTCATTTCCAAGGCCATGCACAAGGGCTACACCGTCGATCAGATCCACGATCTGACGAAGATCGACCGCTGGTTCCTCTACAAGCTGCGCCATATCATCGACATCGATGAGGAGCTGAAGCGCCACAACGTCAACACGCTGGGCAAGGACCTGCTCCGCGAGGCAAAGGTCTATGGCTTCAGCGACTTCCAGATAGCACGCGCCATCGGACTGGAGGACGAGTGCAAGAACATGCACCAGGCCAACCTCGTGGTGCGCAAGTTGCGCAAGAGCTACGGCATCCTGCCGGTGGTGAAGCAGATTGACACCCTGGCCGCGGAGTATCCGGCTCAGACCAACTACCTCTACGTCACCTACGCCGGCACGAAGTCGGACGTGGACTTCCAGAACGACCGCAACTCCGTCGTCGTGCTCGGATCGGGTGCCTACCGTATCGGTAGCTCCGTGGAGTTTGACTGGTGTGGCGTCCAGGCTCTGCAGACCATCCGTCGCCAGGGATACCGCTCCATCATGGTCAACTACAACCCCGAGACCGTCTCCACCGACTACGATATGTGTGACCGTCTCTACTTCGACGAGCTCACCTTCGAGCGCGTGATGGATATCTTCGACCTGGAGCGTCCTCACGGCACGATCGTCTCCACGGGTGGTCAGATCCCCAACAACCTTGCCATGCACCTCGACGCGATGAACGTGCCCATCCTGGGTACGGCGGCCAAGGACATCGACAATGCCGAGGACCGTGCCAAGTTCTCGCAGATGCTCACCGAGCGCGGTATCAACCAGCCCGAGTGGAGCGCGCTGACGAGCATGGAGGACATCGATGAGTTTGTGGCCCGTGTCGGCTTCCCGCTCCTCGTGCGTCCGAGCTACGTCCTTTCGGGCGCTGCCATGAATGTCTGCTCCAACTACGATGAGCTCAAGCGCTTCCTCCAGTTGGCTGCCAACGTCAGCGAGGACCATCCCGTCGTGGTGTCGAAGTTTATCGAACACGCCAAGGAAATCGAGATGGACGCCGTGGCCCGCGACGGCGAGATCATGGCCTACGCCATCTCTGAGCACATCGAGTTTGCCGGTGTCCACTCTGGCGACGCCACGATCCAGTTCCCGCCGCAGAAGCTCTACGTCGAGACCATGCGCCGCATCAAGCGCATCAGTCGTCAGATCGCCGAGTCGCTGCATATCAACGGTCCGTTCAACATCCAGTTTATGGCCCGCGAGAACGACATCTACGTCATCGAGTGCAACCTCCGTGCCTCTCGTTCCTTCCCGTTTGTCTCGAAGGTCCTGAAGCTCAACCTCATCGACTTGGCCACGAAGATCATGCTTGGCGTGCCCGTGGAGAAGCCGAAGAAGAACCTCTTCGACCTCGACTATGTCGGTATCAAGGCCAGCCAGTTCTCCTTCAACCGCTTGCAGAAGGCCGACCCGGTCCTCGGTGTCGATATGAGCTCTACGGGCGAGGTGGGCTGTCTGGGCGACGACACCAATACGGCCCTGCTCAAGAGTATGCTCGCCGTCGGCCACCGCATCCCCGAGAAGAACATCCTGCTCTCCACGGGTGCCGCGAAGCAGAAGGCCGAGATGCTCGACGCTGCCAAGTTGCTCCAGCAGCACGGCTACAAGCTCTATGCCACGGGCGGCACGTCGCGCTATCTGACCGAGAACGGTGTGGAGAACACGCTCGTCTATTGGCCTTCGGATGCTGACAAGAAGCCGCAGGCCCTCGACATGCTCCACGAGAAGCAGATCGACATGGTGGTCAACATTCCGAAGGATCTCACCGTCCACGAGCTCTCCAACGGCTACAAGATCCGCCGTGCGGCCATCGACCTCAACATCCCGCTTATCACCAACAGCCGTCTGGCCTCCGCCTTCATCCGCGCTTTCTGCACGGTGAAGCCCGAGGACATCGACATCAAGCCGTGGGGTGCCTATTAAGCCAGGGATAGACCTATTTCTCAGAACCATATCGGGCTTCGTCCGTTTGATGCTATGTCGTCAGACGGGCGAAGCCTGTTTCTCCTCGCGAGGCTGCTGCGCTTCTGAGGGATCAAGTCTTACCTCATCCCAACATTTTCACCCATCCCAACATTTTCAACTCATCTCGGCAATTTCACCCCATCCTAATGTTTTCACCCCATCAAACCCCAGTTTTTACGATGCGACAACTCCTCTACACATTCTTTCTCATGGCCACGGCCGCTCTCTTCTCCTGTGGCAACAATACCCTCCACGGCGAGCATTACGACACGACGCTGGTCGATACGATGCTGGCGAAGGTGCCAGGCGGATCGGACGATAGCGACGCCACGCCGCTGCAATGGACCTACAATGCCGACTCCACGCTGGCCACGCTCACGAGCCGTGCCAACCACAAGTCGCAGATCACGGCCCAAAACAAGATGACCATCCAGGTGAGGCTGCGCAAGGGCATTGGCACGCAGACCTTCCTCGTGCTTCGCGACGGCGAGCGCTTCGCCGTGGGCAACAACGATACGGCCAACATCGTCAACGTCTATAGCGAGGGCAAGATGGTGGGCAAATACCGCCACCAGCCCGGACCCAACAATGCGCCCGACACAGCCTTCATCTACGACAAGGCTTTCCTCTTCAACCTGCGCGCCTCCTCCACCATCAAACTTGAGTTCGAGACCTTCACCAGCGGCCGCATGACCTACGATTTCAAGTGTGAGAAGCCCTTGGAATGGACGAAGCAATAGCGTAGGAGCGAAGAGATAGGGTAGGGGCGAAGGAAAAATGGAGGAGTCTGTCGGCGTGATATGAAAAAAATCACGCTGGGGACGGACATTTTTTCTCATATATTTTGCAAGTTCATAGGAATGTCGTAACTTTGCACGCGTATAGAATCAATCTAACGAAGAGGCGTGCCGGAGGTTGGCCTCATGCTCCTCAGGGAGCTGCGAGATCGGCCTTCAGAGAACCTAAGTACTAACTATCGTGAGAGTAACCTTTTAATGAAAATGGGACAATCATCGGCGGAGAAAGCACGCAAGGCCATCAATGTGGCCGAAATATGGAGCAAAGTAAGTCATTTGCTGAGCACCAAAAAGTTTTGGATGGAACTGCTCGTCATGACGGTGGGCATGTTTGTGGCCTCCTCGGCCGTCCACTTCTTCCAGGTTCCCAGCAAACTGGTCATCGGGTCGTTCTCAGGACTGGCCCTGGTGGTCTATCAGTTGTTTCCTATCGTTTCTGTAGGTACCTACCTGCTGCTGATCAACATCGTGTTGCTCATCCTGTCCTTCATCCTGTTGGGCAATGAGTTTGGGGCCAAGACCGTTTATACCTCGCTCATCGTAGGTCCGATGGTCGATTTCCTGCAATGGCTTTTCCCCATGAAGCAGTCGCTCTTTGCCGTCACCATCGCCGGCACGGGCCAGGTGATGCTCGACCCGTGGTTTGACCTGCTCTGCTTCGTGCTCGTGCTGGGTCTCTCCCAGAGCATCCTGTTCAGCATCAACGCCTCGACGGGAGGCCTCGATATCGTGGCGAAGATCGTCAATAAGTACTGCCATCTCAACCTCGGCTCCTCGGTCATGGTCTGTGGCTGCGTCATCTGCTCCATGGCCATTCTCGTCAACGACATCTCAATGGTGCTCGTGGGTCTGATCGGCACATGGCTCAACGGTCTGGTCATCAACTACTTCATGGAGAAAATCAATCAGAAGACGCGCGTCTTCATCATCTCCGACGACCACGAGAAGATTCAGCAGTATGTCATCAACACCATGCGCCGCGGCCTCACGCTCCATCCCGTCTATGGCGGCTACAGCAACCAGCGGCAGATGCAGATCGAGGTGGTGCTCACCCCCGACGAGTTCTCCGACTTGGTCGATTTCATGCACAAGGAGAAGATACGATCCTTCATGACCTCCGATACGGTCAGCCAGGTGCATGGTATATGGAACAAGCGCCACCTGCTCGACTTCTCGGGCGAATGAGGCTTCCGCTCTCGGCAGTAGATGTGCTCAATGGATTCTGTTGGGCAGGTCTACGGACTCAGTCAGCGTGTCTATGGACTCAGTCAGAGTGTCAATGAACACAGCCAGAGCGTCAATGGACACAGTAGGCGAGTCAATGGACGCAATGGGGGCGGTGCTGAATGGAAACGTGAATCAAGAAAAGAAAAAGATAAGCCTTGGGTGCGGGCAAGCGCAGCGGTTCGGAGAAGTCCGTCCTGCCAGCATAGGCACCCGTTTCAAGACCCGTGAGGGCAAAAGAAGATGTGTATCTATTGTTTAGTTTTATTAGTGTTTTGTGTATCTATTGTGTAATTGTTGGCTCATCAGGTTGACGTAATATTTGGGTATTAAGAGATAAATCAGGTAATAAGAAGAAAGGGCAGACAGGTTGAGAAGACCTGCTGCCCTTTTGGTTTTGATTGTCGGGAGCGTCTTGCGCCTTGGTGGCTCATGCTTCCTTTGGCTTCCTGCGCCTTGATTGCTTTGCCAATCTTGGCTCGCCTTTATTCCACCGTGATCTCGCCCGCGAGGCTCTGCTGCATGAGGCGGCGTATGTCTGCGGGATCCTTGTAGCGCGCCTGCAGAAACATCAGTTTGGTCAGGGCAGCCTCGACGGTGGAGTCGTAGCCGCTGATCACTCCTGCGTCCTTGAGATGGAACCCCGCGTCGTAGCGGCTCATCTCGACCTGTCCGCTCACACACTGGCTGATGTTGACCACCGTGATGCCGCGGTCGTAAGCCTCTCGCAGCAGTCGTGTGAGCCACGGATACTGCGGCGCGTTGCCCGATCCGTAGGTGCGCATGATGATGCTCTTCAGTTCCGGTGCATCCATCATGTGGCGCACGATGTTCTCCTGTACGCCCGGGAAGAGCGAGAAGACATAGACGTCGCTGTTCATCTCGCGGTGGAAGCGTGTCGGCTTCGTGTAGTCGGGCTGCAGGATGTAGGGATCGTGGAAGGAGAAGTTGATGCCTGCGTCGCAGAGGTGGGGATAGTTGAAGGAGTGGAAGGCGTTGAACTCCTCCGCGCTCTGCTTCGTGGCTCGGTTGCCTCGGATCACATGGCCGTCGAAGTAGATGCAGACCTCGGGTATCTTTGGTCTGCCGTCCGCGCCGTAGGTCGAGGCCAGTTCGAGGCTCGACATGAGGTTTTCCTTGCCGTCGGTGCGCAGTTGTCCGATGGGCAGCTGCGATCCCGTGAGCACGACCGGCTTCTGCAGGTTTTCGAAGAGGAAGGAGAGGGCCGAGGCCGTATAGGCCATCGTGTCCGTGCCGTGGAGTATCACGAAGCCGTCATACTGTTCGTAGTGCTTCGCTATCACGTCCACCATGCGCACCCAGTACTCCGGCGACATGTCGGAAGAGTCGAGTGGCGGGTCAAACTGCACGGTGTCCACCTTCGCTGGCAGCTGGTCGTATTCGGGTATCTTCTCCAGCAGGTGCGAGAAGTTGAGCGGCTCCAGCGCCCCCGTCTTCGGGTTTTTGTCCATGCCGATGGTGCCACCGGTATAGACCAGCAGCACCTTTTTGGTTCTCTTTGTTTCAGTCTCCATGATGCGTCAGAAGGTATTGTCGTTGATACATTGGTTGTTCTGTATTTCTATATTCCCGTGTCGGGCAGATGGAAGCGGTAGTGCTTGTTGAACACCTCTTTCACCTGGTTGATCTCCAGAAACGTTGTCCCGTTGCCTTTGCCCAGTGATCCCGACAGGTAGGCGATCTTGTCCTCCTCGCCGATGAATCCCTTCTGTCTCAGCATACGCAGGGCGGCGGTAAACATATACTGCGCCGTGACGTGCTGCTGCTGGTGGATGGCGATGATGCCGTAGCTGAGGTTGAGCCAGCGCTGCAGTTTCTCCTTGTAGCAGATGGCCAGCACGGGGTTGGGTCCGCGGAAGGAAGCCAGCGTGCGCGCCGTCTCTCCCGTCCCGCTGTCCGTGATGATGCCTTTGACGCCGAGATACTCCGTGGCCTCGATGGCGCTCTTGGAGAGAAACTCTCGCTGGTTGATGTCTACCAAAGGCACCTTCAGGTAGCCCTCGCGGTGGGCGTCCTGCTCCGCCTGTTCCGCCACGCGTGCCATGGTCTGCACGGCTTCCAGCGGATATTTGCCGTTGGCCGTCTCGCCGCTGAGCATCAGGGCGTCGGTATGCGAGAAGACGGCGTTGGCGATGTCCGTCACTTCGGCGCGGGTGGGGCGCGGGTTGTTGATCATCGTGTGGAGCATTTGTGTCGCCACGATGACGGGCTTGTGCTTGCGGATGCACTTTTCGATGATGCGGCGCTGTATGCCCGGTATCTGCTCGATGGGCACCTCTATGCCCAGGTCGCCGCGGGCTATCATGATGCCGTAGGAGGCGTCGATGATCTCGTCGATGTTGTCCACGCCCTCCTGGTTCTCTATCTTCGAGATGATCTTGATATCGGAGTGGTAGGCGTCGAGGATGCGCTGCACGGCGTGCACGTCCTTGGCCGATCTCACGAAGGAGTGGGCTATGAAGTCGATGTCCTGGTCTATGGCCAGTCGTATCATGCGCTTGTCGCGGGTCGGAGAGAGCCGGCAGGTCGATGTGCTCTCCCGGCACGTTCACGCTCTTGTGCGCGCCCAGCGTGCCGTCGTTGAGCACCCGTGCCGTCAGCGTGTCGCCCTCTTTGCCGACCACCTTCATGGCCAGCGCTCCGTCGTCGAAGAGCACGTCGTCGCCCACCTTCACGTCGTTGACAAAGCTGGTGCACGAGACGCACACGTGGTCGTGGGTCGTCTCCGTGTCGGGATGGCCGCTGATGGCCACCTGTTCGTCCGTCTTGTATGCTATGGGCTCTTTGACGCCCGTTGTTCTCACCTCGGGCCCCTTGGTGTCTATCAGCAGGGCGAGATGTGGCGTGACGGCCCTTGTGTTGCGGATGATCTTGCGGATGCCCTCCGGTGTAGCGTGGGCCGTGTTCATTCTCACGACGTTCATGCCGGCGAAGAACAAATGGCGAAGGAAGTCCTGCTCACAGTGCTGGTCGCTGATGGTGCATACTATTTTTGTCTGTTTCATGCTCTATCCTTTTTTATGTTACTGCAAAGGTACAAAAAAAATGTGTAATAGCCGCCCTTTTTCCTTTGTTTTTACCGATTAATTCAAGGTCGTCCAACGAATACGTCAGGCAGACTTAATCCTTGGATATCTTGGCAAGAACATCTGATGCCAAAGCGCGTTTTATGTTGCCATGACCATCAGAATAGACTATCGTCTCGTTGCGAGAAGCCTTGTCTTGAAGCATTTCCTGTTCGGCTAGAGCAAGGCCTTCGTCCAATCTTTTGATGTATTCTTCAACCTCTTTATCTGACATAGTTCTTGATTTTTTTAAATATATCAATATTATTGACGACTAATTTGATGTTTCTGCCGCCGAAAGCAATTCTCTCACGCTTGTATTCGCTATTATCATAGATTGCCCATACATCTACTTCCTTCGTGAACAAGTTAAAGAGATTATAAAGTTCTTTGCTGTATCTTCGTATCTACTCTTTGTCTCCCGCCTTGAGTTTGATGATGTCACACCACCTTGTGGTGGGATTGGGGCTCTTGTATTCGTGCTTGATGGCGTCGGCGAAGACGCCTGCTTTTCCCTCTCCCCCCTGGCGGGTGTACTGCTGCGCCCCCAGCACGATCGTCTCCGATCCGTAGGTTCGGTTGATGCGGTCGAGGGCCTCGTCCAGGGCCCTTGCCTTGCCGTATTGGTCTGCCGTCACGTCGAAGAGGTCCTGCTGCACTGGGCTCTCGGGCGAGACGCCCATGACGATCACGCCTGCCTTTTTGTATTGGTAGCCCGGCTGGAAGATCCTTTTCAGCACGCCTTTGGCCGTCTGCACCAGCGTGGCGGTGGAGTGGGTGGGCGTGAGGATCCTCGTCTCCTCGAAGTTCCAATACTGGCCGAGGTCTTCCCTGAAGGAATTGGTATGGAGAAACACCCCCACCACCGAGGCCACGCTGTGCTGCGCCCTCAGTTTCTCCGCACACCGTGCCGCATAGTTGGCCACGTGTGTGCTCAGCGTGTCGAGGTCCGCCACCATCCCGTCGAAGCTCCTGCTCGTGCAGATGCTCTTCTTCTTCGCATACTCCTCGTTCGGCACGCAGTCCTTGCCGTTGAGCTCCGCCCATGTGCGGTAGATCACGATGTTGTTGAAATGGGCCCTCACGAAGTCGCCGTGCAGCCTGGCGAAGTCGAGGGCCGTCCTCACCCCATAGGCCGCCAGTTTGGCCGCGTAGCGCCTGCCCACGCCCCACACCTCCTCCACCGGGTAGAGGCCCAGCGCCTTCTCGCGCTTCTCCTCGCCGTCTATCAGGCAGCAGTGGTGATAGCCTGGGTATTTCTTTGCAAAGTGGCTTGCCACCTTCGCCAGCGTCTTGTTGGGTCCTACGCCCACGCTCACCGGCATTCCCACCCAGCGTCTGATCTTCCTGTGCAGCTGCTCGCCCCAGGCCTTCAGGTCCACTCCCTCCAGGTCTTGGAAATAGACGAAGCACTCGTCGATGGAGTAGCGGAAGTAGGCCGGAGCCTCCTGCTTGATGATGGAGACCACGCGGGCCGTCATCTCGCCATAGAGCTCATAGTTGGAGGAGAAGACCGCTATCTGGTCCTTCGGAAACTGCTGCTTGAGTTGGAAAAGGGGTGTTCCCGCCTTCACTCCCAGCGCCTTGGCCTCGTTGCTCCTGGCCACCACGCAGCCGTCGTTGTTGGACAATACGACCACGGGTTTTCCCTCCAGGTCTGGACGGAAAACCCGCTCACACACGAGACGTAGCAGTTGTCGCAGTCGATGATGCCGTACATGTCGTCGATTCTTTTTCTCTCCTTTTTTCTCCTCTTTTTCTCGCTGGGCTTCTTTTTCCCTTGTTGGGCTTTCTCTTTCCCCCGGGGCTTCTCTTTCCCCCACGGGCCTACGCCTTTTCGAAGGTCCTGATCAGGTGGACCACCACGCCCCACACCTCAAAGTGGTCCTCCTCTCTGATCTTGAAGACGGGGTAGGCGTTGTTGGCTGGGCGCAGTTCGATATATCCCTCGCGCCTGTGGGTGAGGTCGAGATATTTCATCGTAAACTCCCCGTTCCAGAAGGCGACGACGATCGATCCATTGTGTGGCTCCACGGCCCGGTCTATGATCACGCGGTCGCCGTCGAAGATGCCCGCGTCCTTCATCGAGTCGCCCTCCACGTCGCCATAGAACGACGCCTCGGGGTGGCGGATGTAGTCCTTGTTGAAGTCCAGCGTGTCGTGGCGATAGTCGTCCGCCGGCGACGGAAATCCCGCCATGACGGCCGCGTGCTCCAGTTCGAGCTGCGTGTCGAACAATCCCTTTCTGATCTTGATGTTGCTCATGCTTTCTGTGTTGTGGCGGGCGCGCTGGGCGCCCGCCCTTCGTTCTATTCCACAGCCTTGGCAGCCATGGCCTTGGCCTTCGCCGTGGCCTTGTCGAGCGCTGCCTGCGCCTTTCTTCGGGCTGTCTCGCTCTTGGCCTGCGCCACCTTGTCGTAGAGCTCCCAGAGCCTCAGTTTGGCCGTGGCCTCCTTGTAGGCCTTGGTGAAGGCGTTGGCCGTGGCCTCCGTGGCCGCTTCCTCCTCGGGCGAGGCGTAGGCGTGTCTGTAGCCCTTCTGTCGGTCCCACAGGCCGCGCGTGAAGTCGGGCACCGCCACCGGTGCGCAGTCGTTGTCCAGCGACAGGGCGCTGAGCTCCGCTATCGAGCACCACTCCGCCAGGTCGTACACGTCCATGTCGAGCGGCAGTCCGTTCTGCAGACAATAGACCAGGCGCGCCGTCATGACAAAGTCCATGCCGCCGTGGCCTCCCACCTCCTTGGCCAGTTTGCCAAACTTCTTCAGGATCGGGTGGTCATACTTCTCCTCCAGCGCCTTGCGCTCCGCCTCGGGCATGAAACTGTGTGTGCTGAGGTTGTCCACCTTCGGCTGCACGCCGCTTGCCGAGAGCTGCTTGCTGTCCAGGGCGTATCCCTCGATGGGATACTTGTTGGCAAAGCCCCGCGTGCCCGTGAGCTGGTAGAGACGGTTGTAGGGCTGCGGGTTCATCACGTCGTGCTGCAGCTCTATCACCTTTTGGTTCTCCGTGCGTATGAGCGTCGTGGTGTGGTCTCCGTTGCGGAAGTTGTCACAGGGCTTGCCCGTCTTGGCCTCGACGAGTTCCTTGCCGTGCACGCTCTTCGTGTCCATGGAGACGAGCGTCACCATGCGGTCTCCGCGGTGTATGTCGAGGGCCTGCGCCACTGGTCCGAGTCCGTGCGTGGCATAGAGGTCGCCACGGTTGTCGCGGTTGTATTTCAGTCGCCATCCCAGTTGGTCGGGATCCGATCCGTCGGGGTTCTTCCAGTAGTAGTCCCAGAAGTCGTCGAGGTTGTGGATGTATGCGCCCTGTGCGCGCAGTATCTCTCCGAATACGCCGTGCTGCGCCATGTTGAGTGTGCGCATTTCAAACCAGTCGTAGCAGCAGTTTTCCAGGATCATGCAGTTGAGCTGCTTCTGCTCGGCGAGGTTCACCAGTTGCCAGCACTCCTCCAGGTTCATGGCCGATGGCACCTCGTCGGCCACGTTCTTGCCGTGCTCCAGCGCACATCGTGCCACGACGGCGTGATGCTCCCAGTCTGTGGCGATATAGACGAGGTCAATGTCGTCGCGGCTGCAGAGCGCCTCGTAGCCCTTGGCGCCCGAATAGATGGCTGCGGGCGCCAGTCCGTGCTTGCGCAGGGTCTCGTTGAGCTTGGCTGCGCGCGGCTCCTCAAAGTCGCAGAGCGCCACGATCTCCACGCCGGGGAGCAGGGCGAAGTCGGCCACGGCGTCGGGACCGCGCATTCCCAGTCCCACAAAACCGACGCGCACCGTCTTCATCTTCGGCAGCGTCAGCCCGATCACGTCCTTCTGTCCTGCGGGGCGCTCGGGGCTGTCTATCATGATTTTTCCTTTGTTCCAGTGCCATTGCGTGGAGGGCGAATGCGACTGGGCGCTTGCCGGCAGGGTCCCTGCAGAGAGGATGGCGGCAAGACACATGCCGAGTAATGCTGATTTCTTCATAGCCTCTTGTCTGTTTTGGTAAATGATGGTACAAAAGTACTCATTTTTTTTTGGTTCCTCGGCGAGGATACGCTGATATTCTCTTTTTTACTTTGGTATACTCCTTATTATATATAGGTGTTGTCTTGATTTTGCATTCTGTTTGTCGCAAAAATGCTGGGGGCTTGCGACCGTAGCAAGTATGAATGTGTTAAATAATTGTTAAATATTTCATTATTTCGTTCCGTAATTTGGTGGTTTCGACCAAAAGCCGTACCTTTGCACCCGCAATTGAGATTTGGATCACATCGATTCGATTGCTTATGGTTACATCGCGGAGTGGAGCAGTTGGTAGCTCGCCAGGCTCATAACCTGGAGGTCGCATGTTCGAGTCCTGCCTCCGCAACTAAAAGTAAGTAAACGCCTTGATTTTCAAGGCGTTTATTTTTTTAGCTAGTCGTTGCTCGGACAAGAATGGAACGGCAAGTTGTGTCGGAAGAAATACATGCGTGCTGGTTTTGTCAATATTTCAGCAGGGGTGGTACGTTGCAGTATTCCCGTTTGAACCACAATTCGAAGACGGGGTCAACCATCTTGAAACCATCGCCCGACTTCTCGATGAAGTCTCTTTCTACAAGAGTCTTTTTGTTTTTGGTGATGGTGCGTGGTGCGCCAAGCCCGTATTTTGCTACTACCGTCTGGGCATTGAAATGAGTCTCTCCCATGCAGACGGCACGCAAAAATGCTATCTGGGAGGCTGGCATGCTGTCTATATCGGTGATGAACATATCGGCATTGGTGTCCAAGAGCTTGGTGAGTTGTGACTGGTAGATTTCTTCTGTGACTTTTGTTGCCGTGCGAGTCCAAATAAGAAAGCAGAATTGCTGCATGTACCAGGAGTGGCATTGCACGGTGTTGCAGATTTTTTCTATTATGTCGTCGCTGATAGACTTACCGTAATTGTAGAAGCTGTCGTGGATAAAGGGCTTCCAGTATTCTTTGGCAATCTTCTTCAATGTCATCATTTGTCCAAAACGATAGAATGGATTTTTCGAGTTGCCGAATATGTCCATCATCATGTGGCGTTTGCTTCCATAGAGACAGTACGTCGTGCTGTGTTGTCCCTGCCAGACCGAACGCATGGTTCCCTCCAGTCGCTTCCAGTCGGGCAGGTTTGCCAATTGCTGGAACTCGTCAATGCAGACAATGACATGGATGCCTTTTGCCTTGGCTATTTTTTCAGGAAGATTGAGTATCTCCTCGGCGCTTTCCTTCAAAGGCTTGAAACTTAGGTTTACTTCTACGGCGTTCACTGGGTCGCTGCTGATAGTAAGACTTGGTGATATGGTCTGGATGAATTTCACGATGTCGGCCCATCTTTTCTCCATTGTGGAAGAGACACCCTGGAGGACAGCGCTTGCAAACTTGTTGTAGAATTCTTCCTCTGAGAAAATCTTGAAGGCATCCAAGTAGCAGACTCTCACGTCTTTCTGTTCTTGTTTCAGCTCTTCCATGGCAGCTTTGACAAGGGAGGATTTCCCCCATCGTCTTGGAGAAATCAGCATCACATTGATGCCTCCTCCAAGGAAAGTCTTGAGGTCTCTTCTGTCTTCGATCCTATCAATGAAATACTCGTTTTCGGCGATAGAACCATATTCGAATGGTATCTTGTTCATAATGCTTTATGTTTGGCTCTCTGCAAAGATACAAAATTATACCCAAAGGTATTATACTTAATGGTATAATTTTGAAAACTTTTTGTTTTTTTGTCCCCATCCCTCTTTTTGAGCGTTAACGGCAATGGAGTTGGACGGTTGAATTCACGTGGAATTATCAGTTTACATTTTCTACGATAAAAAAAATCAAACCTATCTGCTATGCTGAATGGTAATGCATATTTTACAATTATTCCTTACGAAACCGAAGAAGAGATTTATCCATCCATAGATAAAGTCTTCAATAGAGATAGATAGCAGAAATACGTTTTTTCGCTTTACAAGGAGGTGATTATAATAGTATGAACGTAAAAAGACACACACCGAAGTAATATCTTTGCAGCCGAAACGTTATCTATATAAATGTAATACACGAATATGGCACTGAATCAAACCAACAAAGCTCGTGTGGATTGTGCGGAGACCTGTGCTGCTATCGCGTTAAAGATATTATATTCAATTAGTTGTTAACAATAACGGAGAAGATATAATGAGACTTACAAAAGAAAAACTTATTGCACTTTGGAAAATTAGAGAGCAGATTTTTAATAATCCAATTAATGCAAGTATCATAAAACGATACAAAGAAGTTGCATCTCTGTTTAAGGAAATTGCAGATTGTAATATTTCATTTGATGAAGAAGCTAAGGTCTATACCTTAAATGGGACAGAAATCATACTGAAGGATGGAACTTATCCTTCTGTAGACAGCTATTTCTCTTGCAAAGAAGATGAAATAACTGCAAAATATGCTTTCGATGGTATAGAAATTATGTGTAAACGTTTTCCAGATCAATTCACAGATTTAATTACCAAGATAGGATGTGTTCTTGGTGGATTTACCATGGACGATAAACATATAATGAAGGACGAATATCGTATTATTTCTAATAGTTCGACCGGTTTGGGTGATAATAAATCGTTAACCAGTACAGGGCAGATACGTCATCCATCGTCTCATTTTGCTGACAACAATTATTTCTTTAATGTGATAAACACTATAAAAGATATTTCTAATGATACATTCCAATGTGATCAATCTAAGTTGGTTCTTAGATGGCCAAATTCTTCATATTATTCAGATGATAAGCAAGCAGAAGAGTCACAGAAAGAGGCTCTGAGATACAGATTCCCATATAAATTCTTTTATATGTGGACACATGATGTTTTGCACCCAGTAAGTTTGATGGCATATAAAAATTTAGTCTTACAAGAAGACTCCCAAATTAAATATGCTCCTGATTCAGATCTTGGACAAGACATCATAGACTTTACAGGTACTAATGGTGGTTGGAGTATGTATTCATCTGCGATTAAGAATATGATTCCTGACGATGAGCAAGGTGAGGATTTCTGGAAAGAAATGTCTCAGCTAATTTCCATTGTCATGATTCAAGATCAGCAGATGAAAAATATACAGGAACTGTTAGAAACAGGCAACAAAGCAATTATTCTGTATGGTCCTCCAGGAACTGGAAAAACATATACTGCAAAAGAACTTATCTGTAGCGAACTTGAGATTTCTAACAAAGATTTAAAAGACTATAAGTTTAATGGTGATGTATCAATCAAAGAGAAAGGAGCCTGGGCTTTGGTCCAGTTTCATCCTAACTATACTTATGAAGATTTCATCGGTGGTATAAGTCCATGTCTAGCCAGTGGCTCTTTGTCGTACACCTTAAAGACAGGAATTTTCAAAAAAATATGTGATGAAGCATCCAAAGCTGAAAATGTATCCAAAAAGTTCATTATTGTAATTGATGAGATTAACAGAGCTGATTTGTCTTCTGTGTTTGGTGAATTGATGTATGCTCTTGAGTACAGAGATGAACCAATTTCCATTCCAAACTTCCAAGAGTTGTTTGTTATTCCATCAAACGTTTACATCATCGGTACGATGAATAGCATTGACAAAAGTCTCGTTACTTTTGATCTGGCACTTCGTAGGAGATTTGGCTTATTAAGATTATGCCTCAATTACAAGTATTGGAAACTATTTTGTCAGATTATAATATTGAAGAATCTTGTTTGACGAATTTCATCGCTAGATGTAGAGATCTTAATGAACATATTTCAAGACCAAATAGCAGGCTTCAACTTGGAGTTGATTACCAGATAGGCCATGCTTATTACGGTAAAATCAAAGATTTCCTCACAGAATGCAATGAGTCTGACCCTGTACAAATTATAACGTCATTTGATCTGGAGAAACTATGGGAATATCATTTGGAACCTTTATTGGAAGAATTCTTAGGCAATAGAATTGAAGATTCAGAGGTGATCAGATGCTTAGAGGAACGAAAGAATGAATTCACAAAACCGTTAGTATGAGTTTAATATTACAAGATAGCAATTTCCAAGACGGAATCACAAAGCGGTATCATGAACAATGTGCTGCTTATATGAATACGGTTGACCAACTTCAACAGAAGATTGTAGATGGTCAACTGGAAATTGTAAATCTTCAAACATACAATCCAAGGTCAGAGATAGAATCTCCGGTATGGTACGAAATTAAATCATACGGAGAAAAAAGAGGATATAAAGTAGTGAATGAATGCCATTTCTATTCCTCACATTACATAGGTAGATATTCTCATGACGGCTATGCTATTATAATAAACCCAAGATTTGGTAATATTTTTAATTATCTCGTTAGCTATGCCACAAACATTTATATACCCTATGGACAATCAGAGATTTCGTTTAACACCCAAAACAATTCTTATTGGTTAATTGCGCTTCTCTGGAAAGCAATGCTCAATAGAGCACTAACAACAGGACAAATTCCCAAAGAATACATTACTATTACTAAAAATCAGAAAAATTATCGCGGACATTTAGCAATAGCCAAGCATATTCGTGCAAATCTTTGTGATGCCACTCGATTTTATTGTTCATATAAAAAACTATCTATGGACAATATTATAAACAGAGTTATACGTACTATATATAATCTGCTTAAGAATAAAGGGCTGTCCTCACTAGTTGCTGAATTTGAGGCTTACGATAAATATCTAAGTTCAATGAGCGTTAGCTCTGGTATAATGGATGTACACGAAATAGATGACATTAGATATACAAGGTTAAATGCCCCATATAAGCCTGTTATGGAATTAAGTCGCATTATTTTGGCGAACCATAAAGCTGAATCGTCAACTTGCAATAGTGTAAATAGTGATGTTTCTTATTTCGTAGATATTGCAGATCTTTGGGAAATGTATCTTTTAAAACTATTGCAGAACAATCTTCCATCTAAATATCATGTATATTCACCCAATATGGGATTTGGAGAGAGCCTTCTTGAAGGTGGTATGCGTGAGATTAGACCAGACATTATAATAGAGAAAAATGGAAAAATCTTGATGATAATAGATGCAAAATATAAGGATTATACGCAATTTGGAAAATCTGCTGTATATGGAGTAGGTCGTGAAGACCTTTATCAAATGACAACCTATCTTCATCATTATGGTAATGAAGATCAAAATATTGTTGGCCTGTTTACCTCACCGGTAGCATGTCAGGATAATGACATTCATGTATATACCCATAATAAGAACCATTGCATTGGACTTGTTAATCTGGATATAGTTAATGCAGACGATAATATAGACTTGCTTCATAGAAATGAACATTCATATATAGACAATATCACTAAGATTCTTGACGGCTTATGTTAAACGAGCATTTCGTAGATGTACTTTCTCGTGTACCTCAAATCCGCAGCTAATAGGACTTAGTGCGTTTTTTGCTTACAAAGCGAGAAACAATCATCTTGTCGCACATGTTCTTGTTAGGTGGTCTGCCACACACCTTCGCAGCTGGTGAACGGCAATGCTCCGTTTTTTAAGCCTCTTTTAACCCCTTTTCCGCATCGAAAGTGAGTGGATACAACTATCCCGAGTGGGTGGGAATGCTCCGTTTTCGCCACCCCCAACCCCCTCGGTGCTTTCAGGTATAGATTATTAGGCTACGCCTGTACCTGGAATTGCAGTTCTATGTTGAACTTGCGTTTGCTAGCTGGTTTTTCCGACTAGTTTGTGACTGGCGAGCCCGAAGTGGGATGCGCGAACTCTTAATGTAAGTTCGTAAGTTTGTAAGTTTGTAAGTTCGTAAGGTTGTTGGTATGGTTACAACACCTCTTGCCTGTACGATTTCTTGTACACCCCTCTGTCGAGTCGCTCGACCATTCCCTGCTGCTCCCATCGGCTGAGCATGGTAAACACCCTACCTTTCGTTACTTCGAAGCCCCTCACGCAAATGGAGGTATCCCACACCATAGTAGAGCGCAAGCATCTGTTGGTTGACAGCCTTAGCCGCATCCAACTGATTTTGCAAGATGGCTGACTTGATAAGTTGTACAGCCTCGTTATATCTTTGTGCTTATCTGTTCCATTTTCTTATTCCTCATTAGTTAGTCTTGTCAATCCTTGTTCTGTCATGATTTTTTTAATCACTATTTGTGGTGTTAATAGCTTGCTGCCTTTCGATTTCTTGGAGTGATGGCGACTGCTGCACCCCTGTTTTTTAGCCCGTAGGTGCTGTCAGTGACCCTACAAAATCACGCATTATCTTTGAATTCTCTTCTCTTTTTCCTTGTTTTTTGGAGTGAAGGAGAGTGGAAAGGGGAAATTCTTGGTTTGTTAACAAAAGTGAAGGTGTAAGGTGTGATCGTGAGCGAGGGAGATGCTAGATAGTTCTTTTACCAATCTTAAATAGCAGATATAGAGATATTTAGGTATTGTCTGTTCAACCAATAGATAGCAGGTCTGACTTGTAGAAACTTACGAACTTACAAACTTACGAACTTACATTAAGGATTTGAAGAAAAGGGTCAAAGGGTGGAAAATGTATCTCAAAGAAATAGTATATATAAATATTAATATTTATATATACTATTTCTTTGACCTCGACCGTGTGTTGTTTTTTGCTTAATGTAAGTTCGTAAGTTTGTAAGTTGGTAAGTTCGTAAGTTTGGAGTGGGAGCTTCCTTACCAACTTACGAACTTACCAACTTACAAACTTACATTAAGGATTTCAACTTTCTTCCTAGATAGTTTCAGTGAAAAATTATCTGTAAAGGATATTCATAACAGTAGTCAGTGGTTCACATAGCTATGCTATGTGCCATTTTCTCCAAGATTAAAAAAAAGTTGGAAAATATTTGTGATTTTATTTGGAAGTATGAAATATTCTTCGTACCTTTGCAGCGCAAACTGAGACTTGCGGAGCAAACCCGTAGAGGGCCCGCGACGGGCTTTCCTTACGACAGGGGTGAGGGACAAACAAATAGCGGCGCCGGTCCTAAGCTACCATCGGCAAGGTCTCCATTTTGAACACCTTTGAACACTTTGACGCAATGATCAACTACAGCATCACGGCAAGAGCCGTCAACCCGAATCTCTTCGAGATCAACCAGGCCAAGACACGTATCAACCAGGCCAAGGCCGAGGGCATGCAGCCCGACCCCAAGGACGAGGCACTCGTCGAGACCGTCGTCACCAACTACTTCGCCACGGCACAATACACCGAGGTGATGACCATCGAGAAGTTTGCCCGCCACATCGCCGACCACGGCACGACCTACTCCCGTGCTGACATCATGGCGATCCTCTACATGGCAGTCGACTGCATGCGCGAGCAGCTGCTGGAGGGCAAGAAGATCCGCCTCGGCGAGTTCGGCGATTTCTCCCTGTCGCTCAGCAGCAAGGGCGCGGAAACGGCGGAGAAGTTCAGCTCGCAGAACATCCAGCGCGTCACGGTCTGCTGGGAGCCGGGCAGCGAATTCCGCAACCTCCTCGCCGACGCTGAGTTCAACCTCGTGGCGACCCGTTCGGCCCAGGCAGCCGTCCTCAAGGCCATCAAGGAGGGCAAGACCAACGTCGATATCTCCGCGCCCATCAACCCGGACGGAAGCCCCTCCAACCCGGGCGGCACGACGCAGCCGAAGAAGCGCACGCTGACGGTCCGATCGGCCAACGAGAGCCAGGGTAGCGTCTCGGGCGGCGGCACCTTCGACGAGGGCAGCACACAGACCGTCCGAGCCGCTCCGAAGACCGGCTTCGCCTTCGACAAGTGGAGTGACGGCAGCACGCAGAACCCGCGCACGGTGAAGCTGACCTCCGACCTCACGCTCACGGCTTCCTTCAAGACGGCCACCACGGGCGGCGGCGGAGACCAGGGCGGCGGCACGCTGGGCGATTAACCCACGGGGCGGGTCGGCAGGCCTCACGGCCCAACGAGCAGCAGAACGACTGCTTGTAGCCACGGCTCTTGCAGCCACGTCTGCACCAGTCGCTGACCCTGCCACCCGCCCTGCGTAAAGGGGGAGGGCGAAGTCCCAGGGCTTCTCACGGGCCACCCGCCCACGGCGCCTACTAAAGGAAATTCGCCATACGATCGGAACGCCCTCTCGCCCTCTCCCTCACCCTTACCGCCTGCTGAGGAGGAAAAACAACAAATACAACATTTACAACTATGAACAAACGCTTCGCGGGGACAAAACACACGCTACGCGTGTAACAAGCCCTCTGCAAGGTAAACAACAAGATACAACAGCTTCGCGGGGACATGCGCAGAACTGAGCTTGTTCAAGTTATGCCATGGCGAGAAAGAGTGCCATGAAATGGAACAGCTTCGCGGGGACACATGGCTAAGCGGACAATACTATGCAGGAAATGCGTCAAGTTGTGTGAGCAAGGCGAAGCGTTGTAAATGTTGTTTCTTTACAAGCAACCTTCGGCCTCGAAGAGGCAATGTCCTGGCGAAGCGTTGTTACTTATTGTAAAGGTTGTTTTAGTTGTTTTCTTAACTCAACCTAATGACATTGAGGATATTGAGTGAACAAAGAAAACTTGGTTGTAAAATATTGTGAAAGTTGTATCGGTTGTCTTCTTAGCATGTCCTAACATTGTCACCGAGAGCAGAGAGAGAAGTACTCGTTTGTCAAACCCTTGAACGAAAAGAAAAATTATGGATGAAAAGAAAAGACAGGTATGGCGTTTTGTCATTCAGACCGCCATCTCGATCCTCACGGCCATCGCCACGGCCCTCGGCGTGACGAGCTGCATGGCGGCTGTGTAGCCACGGCAAAACTACGGCAAGCATGCGGCAGTAGCTCACGGTCAGGCGCAGGAAGAATCGACTTTTTTATACCACCCGACTAATAATATAGCTTGATCTTTGCGGTATATGCGAAAAAAGTCATATATTTGCAGCGATAAATCTATTGGTAACAAATAAGCGATTTGAAAATGAGAAAAACCGCAATGAAAACTGTTCTCGCCCTGTTGGTAGGCGCGGTGACCTTGAGTTCATGTATCGGCTCTTTCGGACTGACCAACAAACTGTTGGACTGGAACAAGGGCTTGAGTAACAAGTTTGTCAACGAGCTGGTCTTCATCTTGATCAGTCCCGCCTACGCCGTCTGCGGCTTGGCCGACCTCCTGGTGCTCAACACGGTGGAGTTTTGGACTGACAGCAAGGTCATTGCCCATGTGGGAGAGACAAAGGAAGTGATGGGTCAGGACGGCAGGATGTATGCCGTGAAGACGCTCAAGAACGGTTATGAGATAACGGACCCCAACGGCGAGAAGTCCTACTTGGTATATAACAAGAAGGAGAAGAGCTGGAACTACAAGGACAATGGCGCCCTGAAGGAGCTCTTCCGCTTCAACGACGACGGCACGATCCGCGCCACGCTGCCCGACGGCAAGAAGATGGACGTCACGCAGGACCAGGCAGGTCTCTACCAGCTTCGCGCAGCCGTACACGAGAGTGTCTATTTCGCAGCAAGATAGTACAGGAAGCTCTGACAAGAGACCGCATATTGGGCTAAAACAAGGCCGTACAGATCGCTCTCGCGCGAGAGAGCAAAAAAGAAAGTGAACGCAAGACGCCCCCGGCTGGAGAACGACTTCCGGCTGGGGGCGTTGGTGTGTTGCGACGCGGGTGGCGGGGCCGGCGCGGTGGTCGGCCCGGGACCAGTCCTATTTGTAGAGGTAGCGCTTGATGCTCTTCTTTGGTGTCTTCTCAAACTCCTCCTCCAGAATCTCAAATTCGGCCACCTTGCTGTAGGCGGGCACCACCTGGTTGAGCTGCTGGCGGTTTTGCTCCATCACGCCCTTGAGGTCTTCGTTGTTGAGGCCCAGGAGCTTCGCCTCGTCGTAGTCGGGATGGACGAGGCCCACGAGTTTGTCGCCCCGCTGCACGACGATGCTCTCGCCGACGAGGGGCAGCGAATTGAGCTTGTCCTCGATCTCCTCGGGATAGATGTTCTGGCCGTTGGATCCGAGGAGCATGTTCTTGGATCGGCCGTTGATATAGACATTGCCGTCGGCGTCCATCGTGCCGAGGTCGCCCGTGTGGAACCATCCCTCGGCGTCTATCGCCGCCTGGGTGGCCTCGGGATTCTTGTAGTAGCCCAGCAGGACGTTGGGACCCTTGGTGAGGATCTCGCCCGGCACGTTGGCAGGGTCGCTGCTGTCGATGCGCACCTCCTGGTGGTAGGCGGCCTGCCCGCACGATCCCTGAGCGAAGGTCTGCCAGTCGCGGTAGCAGATGATGGGGCCACACTCCGTGGCGCCGTAGCCCACGGTGTAGGGGAAGCCAATCTTGCGCAGGAAGGCCTCCACCTCGCCGTTGAGCGCAGCACCGCCGATGATGACCTCGTAGAGGTTGCCGCCGAAGGCCTTGCTGACCTGGGCGAGGATGGCGGCGCGCACCTTCTTGCTGATGACGGGCATGGCCATGAGCAGTCGCATCTTGTTGGTCTGCAACTTGGGGAACACCTTCTTGCGGATGATCTTCTCAATGACCAGCGGCACGGCGATCATGATGCGCGGCTTGACGTCGGCCAGCGCCTGGGCGATGACGGCGGGAGAGGGCACGCGGTTGAGATAGTAGATGTGCATGCCCTTGAGAAACTCGAAGATAAACTCAAACGCCATGCCGTACATGTGGGCCATGGGCAGGATGCTGATGACGTTGTCGCCGCGCTTGAGCGTCTTGCCCAGCACGTGGAAGGCGAAGTCGGCGTTGCTCCACAGCGACCGGTAGGGCAGCATCACGCCCTTGGAGCGCCCGGTGGTGCCGCTGGTGTAGTTGATGAGGGCCAGCTCGTCGGGGCTCTGCTCGTGGTAGTAGTGGACGTGCTGCTGGCGGAAGTATTTCGGATACTTCTTGCCAAACATCTCGTTGAGGTGTTCGCGGGCGTAGGTGAGCTGCTCGGTGCGGCTGACCACGAGCGAATAGTCGGGGATGTAGATGATGCCCTCCAGTCCAGGCATCTTCGTGGCGTCGATCTGCGTGGCCGCCACGTCGCCGATGAAGAGGAGCTTGGCGTCGCTGTGGTTGACGATGTTGTGGACCTGGTCGGGCGTGAACTCGTGGAGGATGGGCACGGCCACCGCGCCATAGGTGAGGATGGCGAGGAAGGCGGCAGCCCAGGCCGCGGAGTTGCGTCCGCAGAGGGCTATCTTGTCGCCCCGCTGCACGCCCGAGGCCTCAAACATGATGTGCAGTTTCTCTATCTTGCGCGCCACATCGTGATACTGCAGCGTCTTGCCTTTGTAGTCGGTAAGCGAGTCGAGATCCCAGTTGTCGATGATACTCTTCTCGATGAGGGCGTTAAAACTAGGAATTTGTTCCATCTGTCGCTACTTGTTATCGTTATGCAAAGCTATTCGTTATTGTAGGTGAGCGGGCGTGGGGCCATGGCTTGGCCCGTGCCGTCAGGCGTTCTGGTAGAGGTAGCGCTTGATGCTCTTCTTGGGCGTCTTCTCAAACTCTTGCTCGTGGATCTGTATGGCCGAGACCTTGCAGAAAGCGGGCAGGAGACTGTTGAGCTGCTTGCGGTTTTCCTCCATCACGTCGCCGAGGTCGCCGATGGAGAAGCCGAGCTGCTTGGCAGCGTCCATGTCGGGATGGACGAGGCCCACGAGCTTGTTGTCGCGCTGGATGATGACGCTCTCGCTGACCATCATCATCGAGTTGAGCTTGTTTTCGATCTCCTCGGGATAGATGTTCTGTCCGTTGGCGCTGAGAAGCATGTTCTTGATGCGTCCGCGGATGAAGACGTGGCCCTCGGCGTCGATGGTGGCGAGGTCGCCGGTGTGAAACCATCCGTCCTTGTCGAGCACGGCGTGGCTGGCCTCGGGATTCTTGTAGTAGCCCAGCATGACGTTCGTGCCGCGCGTGAGGATCTCGCCCGGCACGTTGGCTGGGTCGGGACTGGCGATGCGTATCTCCATGTTGTCCACCACCCGTCCGCAGGTGCCGCGCACGAAGTCGCGGTAGTCGCTGTAGGTGATGAGCGGGGCCGTCTCGGTCGTGCCGTAGCCCACGGCCAGGGGAAATCCGATATGGCGGAGGAAGTCCTCCACCTCGCGGTTGAGTCCCGCGCCGCCAAACATCATCTCGAAGAGCTGGCCGCCGAAGATATCCTTCACCTGCTGGAGGATGCGCGCCTTGATCTTCTTGTTGACCACCGGCATGTTGAGCAGCAGGTGGACGTAGCGCTGCTGGATGAGCGGGAACACCATCTTGCGGATGATCTTCTCGATGACCATCGGCACGACGATGACGACGGCGGGATGGATGTCGGCACAGGCGCTCTGGATGAGCGACGGGCTGGGCAGGCGCGTGAGGAAGAAGAGGTGGTTGCCTAAGCAGAAGTTGAGGAAAAACTCCACCATCATGCCGTACATGTGGGCCATGGGGAGCGTGCAGAGCACATTGGACCCCGGGGCCATATTGGCGCCCAGGCTGCGCATCGTAAAGTCGAGATTGCTCCACAGCGCACGATAGGGTAGCATCACGCCCTTGGAGAAGCCGGTCGTGCCGCTGGTGTAGTTGATGAGGGCCAGCTCCTCGGGGCTGTCCTGGTGGTAGCTGACGTGGCTGCGCTCGAAGGCCTTCGGATATTCTTCGCCGAAGAGCTTATTAAGATGTTCGCGCGAAGGTGAGCGTCTCTGAGCGCGACATCGTCAGCGAGAAGTCGGGGATATAGATGATGCCCTCCAGCGCCGGCATCTCTCCGGCGTCGATCGTCGGCGAGACAACGTCGCCCACGAAGAGCAGTCGCGACTCGGAATGGTTGACGATGTTATAGACCATGTCCGGCGTAAACTCATGCTGGATGGGGACGGCCACGGCACCATAGGTGATCGTGGCCAGGAAGGCGGCGGCCCAGGCCGAGGAGTTGCGCCCACAGAGCGCCACTTTGTCGCCAGGCTGGAGACCACTGTGGCGGAAGAGGATGTGGAGCTTGGCTATCTTGCGCGCGACGTCGTGATACTGCAACGTCGCGCCTTTGTAGTCGGTGAGCGCATCCCGATCCCAGTTGTCTTTGATGCTATTTTCTATATAAGAGTTGAAACTCTGTGTCGGCTTCATTGCACAATCTAAAAATTTTGTGCAAAGGTATAGTTTTTTATGCACAGTACCAAAACTATTGTGCAATATTTATTGTTCAACTATGCAATTGGGTGCAATCAGGGGGAGTAGTTGGCGGAAAATCCCGAAAACTTGTTTTGTTTTTCGGGTTTTCCGCCTACTCTTTTCTTTACCGTGTAAGAAGTCTTGCCTAAATAACTGAAGTTTCGTAAGTGGTTCAAGAACGGGCTGAAGGCCCAAAAGCTCCTAGCCCAGGGCATCGCCCTGGGTATAATAGCAATCAGCAAGGCGCCCTGTAAGGGCAAAAGCCTTATATATTGCCTGGATTTTTAAAGCTTTTGCCCTTACAGGGCGACAGGTTTGCGTCCGTAATAACCCAGGGCGATGCCCTGGGCTAGGAGCTACTGCCCTTTCAGGGCGTGTGGAGCTTACATGCGAAAGTTGAGCTAAATAATAAGCCTGGCCAAGACCGTTTCTTTTAAAAAAGCCTTTTTTCGAAAAACCCCTGGCCAAGCCTATTCGGCCGGTCTCACGTAGTCGACGAAGGCGAAGGCGTGGGGATGGGCCTCGTCGGCCTCGTGGCGCTCCTCCGCCTCCTTGATCCATCCGTCGTAGGGCGGGAAGAAAGCGTCGGCCCGCGGCGGTGTGGCCGCTATCTCGGTCATGCAGAGGCGATGAGCCAGCGGCAGCGTCTGCTCATAGACGGTCTGTCCGCCGATGACGAAGACTTGCTCCTCGGGGGCGCAGTGGCGCAGGGCCTCCTCCAGTGAGGGGTAGGTGTCGCAGCCGTCTAAGTGGGCCACCGTGCGGCTGACCACGATGTTGCGGCGGTTGGGCAGCGCGCCCTTCGGCAGCGACTCAAAGGTGCGGCGCCCCATGAGGACGGTGTGGCCCGTGGTGAGCGACTTGAAGCGGCGCAGGTCTTCGCGGATGTGGTAAATCAGTTGGTTGTCGAGGCCGATGGCGCGGTTTTCGGCCACGGCAGCAATCAGAGTGATATGCATAGCTTGAAGAATGTTTTGGATGAATCAGACGGAGACCTCCGCGGCGATGTGGGGCCAGGGGTCGTAGTTCTCCAGTTCGAAGTCCTCGTAGCGGAAATCGAAGATGCTCTTGACGTCGGGGTTGATGCGCATCGTGGGCAGCGGCCGCGGGGTGCGCGAGAGCTGCAGTCGGGCCTGCTCCAGATGGTTGAGGTAGAGATGGGTGTCGCCCGTGGTGTGGACGAACTCGCCAGGTTGGAGCCCCGTGACCTGGGCCATCATCTGCAGCAGCAGGGCGTAGGAGGCGATGTTGAACGGCACGCCGAGGAAGGTGTCGGCAGACCGCTGGTAAAGCTGGAGCGAGAGACGTCCGTCGGCGACATAAAACTGGAAGAGGCAGTGGCACGGCGGCAGCGCCATGTCCTCGACCTCAGCCGGATTCCACGCCGTGACGAGCATTCGGCGGGAGTTGGGATTGCGCTTGATCATCTCCTCCACCTGCGCTATCTGGTCTATCGTGCCCCCACGGTAGTCGGGCCACGACCGCCACTGGTGGCCATAGACCGGACCGAGGTCGCCGTTCTCGTCGCCCCACTCGTTCCAGATGCGCACGCCGTGGTCCTGGAGCCAGCGCACGTTGGTGTCGCCACGCAGAAACCACAGCAGCTCGTAGATGATGGACTTCAGGTGGAGTTTTTTGGTCGTGAGTAGAGGGAAGCCGTCCTGGAGGTCGTAGCGCATTTGGTGGCCGAAGACGCTCAGCGTGCCCGTGCCCGTGCGGTCGCCCTTCTGGTGGCCCTCGGTGAGGATTCTGTTTAATAAGGATAAGTAGGGTTGCATATAGCTTGTTTGTTTCTTCTTCTTATGGATGGACGATGGGGGTGAGGCCGACGACGGGCCGCTCTTCGGGCCGGTGGGTGCTGCGGATGCGCCACTCCTGGGGGTAGAGGTTGTTGGCCCTGGTCCCGAGGTTCTTGGCAAAGCCGAGGGCGAACCCCTCGTGGCAGACCGTGACGAGGCCCTTCGGGGCCGCCGCAGGCAGCGCGATGGACTCGCGGCGCAGGTAGGCTATGGCCTCGTCGTAGCCCACGTCCACGCGGGGATAGGGATTGGCCTCGTCGAGGATCGTCAGCGCCTGGGAAACGTCGGGCAGGGTCTTCTTGCCCTTCACCTGGGGCGGCTTGACGCCGTCGCTCAGGACGCGCAGCAAGGGCGTCGTGCGTCCTTTGCCCCGGTCGCGTGAGGGCAGGTCGGCCGCGGTCTCGGGCTTGCGCAGCAGCGCCACGGCCAGTCCCTCGCCACGGGTCGTGCCGGGGATGAAGCGGCAGATCGGATGGGGTCCCGTCAGCGGGCCTGTCACCCGCCACGCCTCCTCCACGGGGATGGCGACCGGCTCGGCCCCCAGTTCCTCTACGGCAAAGGCGATGTTGTCCTCGTTCTCATGGGCGTTGAAGGTGCAGGTGGAGTAGATCAGCAGTCCGCCGGGCAGCAGGCAGGGCCAGATGTCGGCAAGGATGGACCGCTGCAGCGCGGCACACTTCTCCACGTTGGCCGGGCTCCACTCGCCGATGCTCTCGGGGTCCTTGCGAAACATGCCCTCGCCGGAGCAAGGCATGTCGGCGAGGATGAGGCCGAAGCGGAGGCCGGCGCGCTGGTAGTCGATGGCGTAGTTGTTGGTCACGACGACTTCGGGGTGGCCAAACTTCACGACGTTCTCGGCCAGGATCTGCGCCCGCTTCGGATGGGGCTCGTTGCTGTAGAGACGGCTCCCCTCGGGCAGGGCGGCACGCAGACACGTCGTCTTGCCGCCGGGGGCCGCACAGAGGTCGAGGGCCGTGACGGGGGCGTGGACAAACTGGCGGACGACGTGGTCGATGAACATCGACGAGGCCTCCTGCACATAGTAGGCTCCAGCGTGGAGCAGGGGGTCGAAGGTGAAGGCTGGGCGGCTGTCGAGATAGTAGCCGCCACGACACCAGGCCACGCGGTCTGCCCCGGTCTCTGGCGTGGCCTCGGCCTTGAAGGGATTGACCCGTATGGACACGGGAGCGGGCTCGTCGAGCGCGCCAAGGAAGCGGGCAAATCGCTCCTCGCCCATCAGGGCGCGCGTGTAGGTGGTAAACTCCTCGGGAAGTGTCATGCGTCGTTATTCTATGAGTATGAGGTCGTCGTCGTCACCCGTCTCGTCGCGCTTCGGCGTCGGCATGGTCTTGAGGTTGCCCTTTTCGTCAAACATGCCGTAGGTGGTGCGCAGGACGATAAACTCGGTGCGGCGGTTGATCTGGTTGCAGATCTCCTGCTTGTCCTTGTCGAGTTTCTTGATAAACTCCTCGGTGAGCACGTCGCCCTCCTTGAGCCACGGGTAGCGCTCCAGCATCTTCTTGCGGACGGTCTTAGGCTTCTCCTTGCCATAGCCCACGGGAGTGAGGCGGTCGCGGGCGATGCCATGCTCGGTCAGATACGCCACCACCGACTCGGCGCGGCGCTGCGAGAGACGCTTGTTGTACTCGGCGCGACCCTTGTAGTCGGTGTGGGCAGAGAGCTCGATGGTGACGTTGGGATTCTCGTTGAGCAACTTCACGAGGTCATCGAGCGCCGTCTTCGACTCGGGGCGCAGCGTGGCCTTGTCGAAGTCGTAGAAGATGTTGTCTATGAGTACCGGCACGCGGATGGAGGGCAGCGGAAACTGCAGGGTGTGTTCCTCCGACTGATCGACGGAATCGACGTGGAGCTCCACGCGGTGGTTGAGATAGCCCTTGCAGGTGGCGAGCATGATGTAGTTGACGCCCGGATCGACGACCTGCTCAAAGGAACCGTCGCCCTTGACGGAGAGTTTCAGGTTGGTGCCGTCGTCGCCGACCATGAATACCTCGGCGGCGGGCAGCTCGTAGCCGTCCATCTCATAGACCCATCCCTTGACGGTCTGGACCACCTCGGGCAACTCGAAACTATAGATATGGTCCCATCCGCGGCCGTCGCCACGGTTGGAGGAGAAGAAGCCCCTGTTGTGCGGGCCCTCGAAGGTCATGCCGAAGTCGTCGCCCTGGGAGTTGAGCGGATAGCCGGGATGCTCCAGGTGGTAGCGGCGGTCCTTGCCCACCTTGGCGATGAAGATGTCGAGGCCTCCCAGTCCGGGGTGGCCGTTGGAGGAGAAATAGAGGTCGCCGTTGGGGCGGAAGGTGGGAAACATCTCGTCGCCAGGGGTGTTGATGGGCTCGCCGAGATTCTGCACGCCGCCGAGGCCGCCTCCCGTGATGCGCACGCGCCAGATGTCGAGGCCGCCCTTGCCTCCGGGCATGTCGCTGACGAAGTAGAGCCAGTTGCCGTCGGGCGAGATGGCGGGATGGGCAAAGCTGGAGAGCGTGTCGCGGCTGATCTCCAGTTTCGTTGGCTTGCCCCAGGCTGCGTCGGAGCGCTTGCTGACGGCAATCTGGGCGTAGCGGGGATAGGAGGGGTCGGTGGGACACTGCGTGAGATACATCTCGCGTCCATCGACGCTGAAGGCGGGTGTGGCCTCGTCGAAGTCGGAGTTGAGGCCCGAGTCGATGGTGCGGGGGCGTTGCCACCGTCCCTTCTCGTCCTTCTCGCTGACGAAGATGTCGGCGTTCTTCGTGCCCGTGATGCCGCTCAGCTCGTCGCCCTGCGCCTCGTTGCGCGTGGAAGAAAAAAAGAGCTGGTCAAACTCGTCGCCGAAGAGCATCGGCGAGTAGTCGGCACGGCGGGAGTTGAAGATCTCCATCCGCTTCACCGTATATTTGGATCCGAGCTCCTTGATGCGCGGGGCGTCCTGGGCGGCCTTGAGGCCCTGCGTGGCCAGCGGGTGGTCGGGCATGGAGTCGAGGGCGGCACGAAACTCCGTCTCGGCCTCGGCGTAGCGTCCCGACTTCATGAGGTTGCGGGCCAGCATCAGGTGGGTCTCGCCGTTGTCCTGGTGGTAGCGGATGACGTTGCGCAGGGCGGCGACGGCACGCTCGGAAGAGTTGATGCGGTCGTAGCAATGTGCCATCTTGGCCGACAACTGTCCGCGCTTGTCGCGATCCTTGGGCGGAGTGCGCTGGTATGCGGTCTTAAACTGGGCCGCCGCGTCATAGTACTCGCCCAACTGCAGAAATTTCTCGCCCTTGCGGATGTTTTTGTCCACACCGCAGGAGACGAGGCAGAGCGCGGCGAGCACCCATGCTGTAAGTGTCTTCTTCATCATGCTAATATAACGAAAACGGAGGCCGTTTATTGCCTCCGTGGTGGGTATCTCCATGACCGTGGCTATGTCGTCAGATCATATTCTTGATGGAGTAGTAGGTGCTCTTGAGCCACGAGTTGCCCTCGGCGATGAGGGTCGTCACCTCGGCCATCGTCCACAGGCCCACACAGACGGCCACGACGAAGAGCAGACTGAAGGCGAAGAAGATCCATAGGTCGCCGTCCTCGTAGTCCTCCTGAAACTTGCGAATCTTCGCGCCGCTCCACAGACAGAAGACGCTCAGGTGGCACCAGATCCAATGGAGCATACCGGCAAAGCCATCGGCACGCTTCTTGAACTGGTGGACGCTGGCCTCCGGCAATTGTTCCTCGCCAGCAGGGGCGGGCGTGGGCGCGTCGGCAGGCTGGCGCGGGTGGTGTGACAAGGCGCGACGAGACCATGGGCAGGTGGCTATGGGCCGTCACGGGGGGAACTATCGGCTACGGGGATGACCGACCGCGCGCGGGTGCGAAACACCTTGGGCGGGTCGAACTGGCAAACCATGACCGACTGGCAGTATGGGCAGCGGTATTTCATGCGGCCATAGTTCTGCGTCTCGGCGATGAAGGTCTGGCCGCAATGGTTACATTTGACGGAGAATCTCATATCGCCGCAAAGGTACGAAAAATCTTAAATACCCGAAAAATTATAAGCGCAAAAATGCTGCTTGGCGACAGATTGTGGGCTGATAGGCGCCCTGCGGGCCGTGGTGGACCAAGAAAGAGGCGAGGGGAGGTGTGGAAAAAGAGTTTCCACGACATCCCCTCGCATAGTTTTTTTTTTACTATCCCTTAGTCCTTAGTCGATCCACTTCACGTAGCAGAAGTCCTGACGGTGGGGAAGCAGGTCGTTCTTCGGATACATTCTCACGGCACACTTGTAGGAGCCGGCCTCGTCGGCCTCGAATGTCACCTTGAACGTGAAGAGGTTGCCCTCCTGCTTCACCATCTCGAAGGGATACACCTTGTGGATCTGCAGGTCGTCCTCGCTATGGCTGCTGAGCGTCACCAGTTCGAGTCCGATGGCGTCGTTGAGTCCCTGCTCGTCGATGGTGTAGGAGAGGGTGACGGGTTTGCCCGTGGCGACGTCCAGGAGGGCCGTCTCGTCCTTATCGACCACATGGATGGCGTCCCAGCGAGCGGCGACGTTCTCCTTCCAGAGGGCGATCTCCTTGGCCTTGGCGTAGTTGTCGGCCACCAATTCCTTGAAGCGGTCGGCCTCCTTGTTGTAGAACTTCTCGTAGTAGTCGTCCAGCTGCCGCTTCATCGTGTAGTGGGGGGCGATGGTGGCAATGGAGTTTTTCACGACCTTCACCCAGCCAGCGGAGTAGGCCTTGCGGCCGCGGTTGAAGTAGAGCGGGATGATGTCGTTCTCGAGCAGCGAGTAGATGGTGGCTGCGTCGAGCTGGTCCTGGTAGGTCTGGTTCTGATAGGTGCGCTCCTGCGGCAGGGCCCAGCCGGCACCCTCGCGGTAGCCTTCCACCCACCAGCCGTCAAGCACGGAGAGGTTGACCACACCGTTCATCTCGGCCTTCTCGCCCGAGGTGCCACTGGCCTCCAGCGGGCGCGTCGGCGTGTTCATCCAGATATCCACACCGCTGACGAGGCGGCGGGCCAGGCGCATGTCATAGTCCTCCAGGAAGATGATCTTGCCCAGGAACTGCGGCATACGGGAGATCTCGAAGATGCGCTTGATGAGGCCCTGGCCGGCACCGTCGGCGGGGTGGGCCTTGCCCGAGAAGAAGAAGAGCAAGGGACGGTCGGGATCGTTGACGATCTTCTCCAGACGGTCGAGGTCGGTGAAGAGCAGGTGGGCGCGCTTGTAGGTGGCGAAGCGGCGGCAGAAGCCGATCGTCAGGGCGTTGGGCGTGATGCGCTGGATGATGGACATCACCTTGGCGGGGTCGCCCTGGTTGCGGAGCCACTGCTGTGTGAACTTGTCGCGGATATACTTCACGAGCTTCTTCTTCAGCGCCATGCGCGTCTCCCAGATCTCCTCGTCGGGCACGTCGTAGATGGCGTGCCAGATGCGCTCGTTGCTCTGGTCGTAGAGGAAGTTGTCGTCGAAGTAGGAGTCGTAGAGCTTGCGCCACTCCGTGGCCGTCCAGGTGGGGAAGTGGACGCCGTTGGTGACGTAGCCGACATGGTTCTCCTCGGGGTAGTAGCCCTTCCAGATCGGGGCAAACATCTTCTGGCTCACCCAGCCGTGGAGCTTCGACACGCCGTTGACCTCCTGGCAGGTGTTGCAGGCGAAGACGCTCATGCAGAACTTCTCGTTGTGGTCGTCGGCGTTGATGCGGCCCATGCCGATAAACTCATCCCAGCTGATGCCCAGCTTCTCGGGATAGCCACCCATGTACTTGCCGAAGAGGTCTGCTTCGAAGTAGTCGTGGCCGGCCGGCACGGGGGTGTGGACGGTATAGAGCGACGAGGCGCGCACCAGCTCCATGGCCTCGTTGAAGGAGAGGCCGTCCTGGATGTAGTCGCACAGGCGCTGGAGGTTGCACAGGGCGGCGTGGCCCTCGTTGCAGTGGTAGATGTCCTTCTTGATGCCGAGTTTCTTGAGCATGAGGGTGCCGCCGATGCCGAGCAGGATCTCCTGCTTCAGGCGGTTCTCGTTGTCGCCGCCGTAGAGGTTGTGGGTGATGGGGCGGTCATACTCGGAGTTCATCTCGTTGTCCGTGTCCAGCAGGTAGAGTTTGATGCGTCCCACGTTCACGTGCCAGACAAGGGCGTGGACCTGGTAGTTCTGGTAGGGGATATCGATCACCAGCTGGTTGCCGTTGGCGTCGAGCTCGCGCTCGATGGGCAGCGCGTTGAAGTACTGTGCGTCATATTTGGCTATCTGCTGACCGTCCATCGACAACGACTGCGTGAAGTAGCCGAAAGCGATAGAGCAGGCCGACACCACAGAGATCGACGTTGGAGTCGGAAGCCTCCTTGAGGTAGTCGCCGGCCAGCATGCCCAGGCCGCCGCTGTAGATCTTCAGCACCTGGTTGAGGCCAAACTCCATGCAGAAGTAGGCCACGGACGGGCGAGACTTGTTGACTTCCTCGTCCATGTACTCGCGAAACTGCTTATAGACGTTGTGGACCTTGCGCATCAGCTCCTTGTCCTTGACGATCGCTTCCTTGCGGTCGTAGTTGAGGCGCTCCAGGAGCAGAACGGGGTTGTGGCCCACCTCCTCGTAGAGTTTCTCGTCGAGGCTCTTGAAGAGGTTGCGGGCCTCATAGTTCCATGCCCACCAAAGGTTGTGTGCCAGTTCGTTGAGGCAGTCCAGCTCCTTCGGCAGTGACGACTTGACGTTCACTTCCTTCCACTGGGGCAAATTGGAATAATCCGATTTGATCTTCATAGCGTGTAGTGTTATCTATTGTTGTAATGTTGTTTCTATATATATAATGGATAGAGCGGAGTGTCGGGGCGCATCCTTGGCCCTTCTATTCCGCCCGCTTTTCGGCCTTGCGCAGCGCGAGGTCGTAGGCCTCCTCGTAGTAAGGGATAAACTCGCTCCACAGGGCCTTCTTTGAGAGTTTGTCGGCCTTGCTCCGGCAGGCGCGCACCTCCTTGGGCGTCATGGCGGCGAAGCGTGCCACGGTGGCCTTGATGTGGTCGGCTACCTCCGAGAAGTTGTAGTCGGTGCGGTGGACCACTTCCACGCCGTCCTCGATACTGGCACTGGCGCCCTTGACGTTGTTGGCCCACAGACCAAAGCCGGCCAGGTCGGTCGTGATGCAGGGCACGTGGAAGGCCACGGCCTCCAGCGGGGTGTAGCCCCAGGGCTCGTAGTAGGAGGGGAAGACGCAGAGGTCGTTGCCCAGTACGGTGTCGTAGTAGCTGAGATCGACGATGCCGTCGTCGCCCGTGAGGTAGCAGGGCATGAAGATGAGTTTCACGTTGTCCTCCTGGCGGTTGGCCATGTCGAGGTGGCGCATCATGCCGACCACCTGGTCGTGGTCCATGTCGCCCAGCCAGTGGGTGAGCATGGGGTTCTCCAGCGGCGTGTCATAGCTCTTGCGCTGCTGCAGACGCTCCTGAAGGTCGGCCCGCGGCCCACTCACCCAGCCTGGCACGGCGATGAAGGCGACGATGGGACGCTGGAGGTCGGTGTCGTGTCTGAGGCGGTTCATCGCCTCGATGAAGACGTCGAGGCCCTTGTTGCGAAACTCGTAGCGTCCTGAGGTGGAGACGATCAGTGCCTCGTCGCCGATCTGTGTGCCCAGCAGGGTGTTGGCTATGGCCAGCAGCCGCTTGCGGGCCGTCTTGCGCTTGCGCGTGAACTGCGGTCCGACGGCCACGAAACTGTTGTCGAAACCATTGGGGAGCACTACATCGACGGGCTTGTCGAGCAGCTCGGCACACTCGCGGGCCGTGATCTCGCTCACGGTCGTGAAGCAGTCCACGTGGTGGGCTGCCTGCTTCTCGATCGAGTGTTTGCTCTCCATGTTGAGCTCCTGTGCCATCTGGTCGCCGTTGTAGGCCCACAGATAGTCGTAGAGCGGCTTGTTGTTGCCCGCAATGCTGCGTCCGATACAGGTGGCGTGGGTCGTGAAGATCGTGGCTACCTGGGGCACGAGCTTCTGGATCACCAGGGCGGCGGAGGCCGTCTGCCACTCGTTGGCGTGGAGCACGACACACTGGTCGTCCAGGCGGTAGTGGCGGTAGAAACTCTCCACCACCTTGGCGGCGGCCCAACCGAAGAGGACGGAGTCGTCGTAATCGCCAAAGGCGTGGAGGCTGTCCACGCCAAACTGCTGCCAGAGGCGGCCGTAGAAGGCGTCTTTCTCGTTGAAAAGCGGGCGCCAATCGACCAGGATGGCAACGGGGCGGCTCGGGATCGTCCAGCGTCCTACGCGCACGTGCAGACCTTCGCAGCGGGCCACGTCCTCCCATTCGGGGAAGAGGCTTTCCTCCTCGAAGTAGGGGCACGGGCGGTCCTGCCAGCAGTCTGGCCCGATGAAAATCAACTGGTCGTGGATCCGGTCTTGGAGCGTCCTCGCCCGGGTGGAAAGCACGGTGTAGATGCCGCCCACCTTATTGCAGACCTCCCAACTGGTCTCAAAGATATAGTTGGGGAATAATCTCTCTTGTTCCATGAAAACAATCTAAAAATGAAGCCTCGCCAAGCCCTTTCTCCATCGTCCCGACAAGGGGGCGAGGCTATGGATGGGCCGCGAAGTTGCTGCAAAGGTACGATAAACTCGCCAATGAACCAACTATTTGCGCATCTTTTTTGCCTTTGTCATGGCTTTGTTGCACAGTTTTTGCACACGCTATGCAAAGTGAGGCTTTCGGCCCAGTCGGCCCAAGTCGCCGTCTTGCCCTGGCGGGATCGGGAGCAAATCAAAACGAATCACCTAAAACGGACAACCCAAACAACTCCTACAAGGACGAAGTGCCAGGAGAATCCCTTGTGGGTGAAACTCGCTTTTAGACGCAGTTCGTATTTGTACGTGTTGTTTGGGTCGTATACGTTGTTGAGCCGTAATACGTTGTTGAGTCGTAATACGTTGTTGAGCCGTAATACGTTGTTGAACCGTATGCGTTATTTGGCCGTATGCTTTGTTGGAACCGTATGAACGCAGGTCCAAGGTCGCTCTTCTGCCATCGGCAAGCCACCCTGGCGGTGTCCGGCGTTTTGGCGCTCCCCCTAAGCCTTTATCTTCTTATGCCTTGATCTTTGGATAGCGGCGGAAGAAGCCATCCAGGCGCAGGCGGACGACGCCGAAGAGCGCTTCGGAGAAGATACCTCCGCTCATCTTGCTCGTGCCCTCGCGGCGGTTGGTGAAGACGACGGACACCTCCTTGAGTTTGAAGCCAATCTTGTAGGCAGTGTACTTCATCTCGATCTGGAAGGCGTAGCCCTTGAATCTCACCTCGTCGAGGGGAATGGTCTCCAGCACGCGCCGAGTGTAGCAGACGAATCCTGCCGTGGTGTCGTGGATGTTGACACCCGTCACCAGGCGGACGTAGCATGAGGCGAAATAGCTCATCAGCACGCGTCCCATCGGCCAGTTGACGACGTTCACACCGCTGACGTAGCGGCTGCCCACGCTGAGGTCGTAGCCCTCGTCATGACAGGCGGCATAGAGGCGTGGCAGGTCGTTTGGATCGTGGCTGAAGTCGGCGTCCATCTCGAAGATGTAGCCGTAGTCGCGTTCCAAAGCCCACTTGAATCCGGCGATATAGGCCGTGCCAAGTCCCAGTTTTCCGCTGCGCTCCACGATGAAGAGGCGGCCTTTGAACTCGTCCTCCATCAGGTGGTGGACAATGTCTGCCGTACCGTCGGGACTGCCATCGTCGATGACCAGGATGTGAAAGTATTTCTCCAGGCCAAAGATGGCTCGTATGATCTTCTCTATGTTCTCCTTCTCGTTGTACGTCGGGATGATGATGATGCTGTCGCTCTTCTCCATAATAGGTTGGATTGATATTGTTTGCAAAGATAATGCTTTTTACTTGAAAGGGCGCAAGGATGAGGATAAAAAAGTTTAACCCCCGTGGGTTTCTCCTTGTTCTTGCTGGTCGGAGTCCCACAAATTCCTTACTGATCGGGGTTCTCCACAAATCCTTGGTATTCCTTGACCAGTCCCGACATCACGCGCTTATACGCTTCGTCCATCGTGGTCTTGACATTCTCCGGTCCCTGCGTGGTGGGGTAGATGGGCTCGTGGATGGTGAGACTCAGCCGGTGCCACGTCAGCCAGCGCCAGTCGCGCATGCGGGGCATCACGTCGAAGGCGCCATTGATCGTCAGCGGGCAGACTGGCAATTGGAGTTCGTCGGCCAGCATGAACGCACCTCTTCTGAACACGCCCATGTGGCCAGTGAAGGTTCGTGCTCCCTCGGGAAACACCACCAGCGACATGCCCTCCTGGAGCACCTCGCGTGCCTGGTCGTAGGTCTGGCGGATCTTGCTCGGGCCGCGCTTATCGACGTAGATGTGGTGGGCTGCCTCGCAAGCCTTGCCCACGAAGGGAATCTTGCGCAGTCCCTGTTTCATCATCCACTTGAAGTTGCGGCCCAGGAAGCCGTAGATGATGAAGATGTCAAACGATCCCTGGTGGTTGCTGACAAAGACGTAGCTCTGGTCCTTGCGCAGATGTTCCCGTCCTTCCACTTTGATGGGGAGCAGGCTGACCCAGATGATGAACCTTGCCCACCATTTGCCGGGGTAGTAGCCCCAGTAGTGTCCGTCGCCCAGCGTGCATCCGATCGTCGTCACCAGCGCACAGGCGATGGAACAGAAGATGAGGAAGGGCAGGACCACAAAGAGTTGATAAATCCTGTAAATGAGTTTCATGTTGTGTGTGTGTTTTAAAAAATATTGAGTTATTATCGATTCGGATGTTCTTGTCAGTTGTCCTTGGCGACCGGGTCTGCCGGACGGTGCTTCGTCCTGAGCGTGATGACGGTGATCTCGTTGGGCATGTTCAGCCGGAACGGCACCAGCCCTCCCAGTCCGGTGTTGACGTAGAGGTAGCGTCCCTGATGCTCGTAGAGTCCCTTGTCGGGACGGCCTCGCCATTGGGTCGGCCGGTGTCCGAAGAACTGCATTTGTCCGCCGTGGGTGTGTCCGCTCAGCGTCAGTTGGGCCGTGGTATTGGGCAGTATATCTCGTCGCCAGGCCGAGGGGTCGTGTTGCAGCATCACCACAAATGCCCCTGGCCGCACGCCCTCAAGGGACTTCCTCGTGTCGGCAAGGTTGGGGAAGGGTGGCTCGCCGTCGTTCTCCGTGCCTGCCACGACGAGGGAGTCGCCACCACGTCTGATGACGAGATGGTCATTGCGCAGCAACCGCCATCCCAGGGCGTTTTGCTCTGTCTCTACGAGTAGGCGCAGCAGGCGGTCCTGAGCCTCGTGAGTGTCTTTGGCGTAGCTCGCATAGTCGTGGTTGCCGAGCACGGAGACCATGCCCTGAGTCGTACTGCGCAGCAGGTCGGTGTGGGGAAAGATCTCCTGGGGACGGATGTTCTGCACGTCACCCGTGAAGACCATCAGGTCGGCGTGCTGCCGGGCGATGGAGTCCATCTCCGCTTGGAGAATCTTCTGTCGCCAGCCGTAGAAGGTGCCGAGGTGGAGGTCGGAGATATGGAGGATCTTGTAGCCGTCGAAGGCTGCGGGGAGGTCGTCAAACTGCAGCGTGAGGTGGTTTACCTTCACCTGTCTCACGCCGACGGTCAGACCATAGATATAGGCCAGGACGCCGCCACAGCCCAGCAGGATGCCGATGTAGTGGCCCAGGTTGATGCGCGGCCAGCCTGTCAGCCGCATCAGACACGACCCAAGGAAGGAGCACAGGGCAAAGATGGCCTTCGGACCGACGAAGAGGCCCAGCAGGAGCAAATAGGTGTTGAGCCAGGCAAGGTCGGAGGGAGCAAAACTCGGGAGCGACGCGAGGGTGATGGTATAGGTCGAGAGTGCAATGCAAGGCACCCACCACAATAATCGCAGCCACCACGGCAGACTATATCGGCGGCGGAAATAGTGGACGTCGATATAGAGGTCGGAGAGGACGATGACCAACAGGAGGGGGATGACGATTCTTGCTATCACGGGCTCTGAGTGCTTCTGTCTTGAATGGTCAGATGTTATCTTGATCTGTCAAACGCTATTTTGTACGGTCAAACTCCAGTTCCTCGCCACGGTAGTCCTCGTCGAAGGTGCCGCGGTCATAGACGAGGTGGCCGTTGCAGAGGGTCTGCTCCACGCGCCAGCGGAAGGTCTTTCCCTCCAAGGGGCTCCATCCACACGGACTTTGTATTTCTGCTTTCGTCAGCGTCCACGGACTGTCGGGGCGTACGATGGCGATGTCGGCATGGTAGCCTGGGCGCAGAAAACCGCGCTCTCTGACGTGGAAGTATTGGGCCGGATGGTGAGCCATGAGTGCCACCAGTTGCTCGATCGTAATCCGTCCCGCATCGACCAGTCCCAGCATGGCGACGAGGCTAAATTGCACCATGGGCATTCCCGAAGCGGCCCGTGCGCAGCCTCCCTCTTTCTGCGAGGGTAGGTGAGGGGCGTGGTCGGTGGCGATGGTGAGGATGCGTCCGTCGGTCAGTCCTTCGATCAAGGTCTCTCGATCGTGGGCAGTCTTGACGGCAGGGTTGCATTTGATGCGGGTGCCCAGTCGCTGGTAGTCCTTGTCCGTGAAGAGCAAGTGTGCCGTCACGGCCTCGGCGGTGATGTTGGCGTCGCCATGGGCGGCAATCATCTCCAGTTCGCGGGCGGTGGAGATATGGGCCACGTGGAGTCTTGCTCCTGCCTCGGTGGCCAACTTGAGGGCCAGGGCGGTGGACCGCACACAGGCCTCCTCGCTTCTGATCTCGGGATGGTGCTCCACGGCAGGATCCTCGCCATAGCGCTCCTTGGCCAGTCGCATGTTCTCGCTGATGAGTGTGGCGTCCTCGCAGTGGCTCACGACGGGAATGTCGAGCTTGGCAGCCAACTGGAATACCTCTTTCAGTGCCTCGCCACGGTCCACGAGCATGTTGCCCGTCGATGATCCCATGAAGAGTTTGATGGCGGGCGTATGCTGCCAGTCGGCCTGACGGAGCGTCTCGGCGTTGTTGTTGGTTGCGCCGAGATAGAAGGCGTAGTTGACGGCGCTGTCTTTCCTTCCCCGTTGCCGTTTGTCCTCCCAGGCCGCTTCCGTCGTGGTGGTGGGCACGGTGTTGGGCATTTCCATATAGGAGGTCACGCCGCCGTAGGCTGCTGCACGGCTCTCGCTGCGTATCGTCGCCTTGTCCGTCATGCCCGGCTCGCGGAAGTGGACATGCTCGTCGATGACGCCCGGCAGCACATAGCATCCTGCCGCGTCGATGACGTGGTCGTAGTGGTCCTCCGCCAGAGGGGCTTCCGTTCCGATGGAGGCGATGCGTCCGTCGTCGCCTATGGTGATGATGCCTTGTCTCGACACGCCCTCATTGACGAGGGTGCCGTTTTTGATCAGCGTGCTCATGATTCTCAGTGTCTATATATATAATAGGTATAGGGGGAATGGAAGTCTAATAAGATATGGAGTCGCTCGCCATCTGGTTGGGCGTGATCGGAGCCACGTTGGCGTCGCCTTCGCTCATGGGCACGGCTGGCACGTCCTCCATCGTGCCGTTGTTGCGCTGCAAGGTCTCCTGGAAGTGCTGGTAGAACTGCTTCACGTCGGGGTCGTTCTTGAAGTTGTCGGGTGCCTTGGCCATGATAAACTCTATCCACGAGGGCAGACCGTCGAGGGCGGTGGCGAAGAGGTAGTCGTTGAGCCAGACGGGGTAGGCGTCGGGCGTGGTGTCATACTGGATGCGGGTGAAGAATCCCCACGGACCCAGGATGTTGTCGAAGTTGTCCGTCACGAATTTCGTGAAGAGTTTGTCGCCCTGCTCAAAGACTTTGATGGCTTTTTTGGCCAGCCGGATGTTGACCGCCGCCTCGTCCTGTCCATTCATGATGGCCGCACTCTGCTCGTGGTCGATGTCGGCATACTGGTTGCGGATCTGCACGAAGCGGTTCCAAAACTTGTTGAGTTTGTCGTTGAGCGGTGTGCCGCTGACCTTCTGCTGTGTGTTGTCGAGCTTGATGCTGATGTTGCCCTGCTCGATGACGACGGGCTGCGAGAGGTCCTTGTCGTCCATGAAGATGCGGGCGACGTGGGCGCTATCTACTTTGCCGCTGAAGGAGAACTGACCGTGTACGACGTCGCAGGAGTCGAGGTTGGTCAGGTTGCCGTCCTTCGTCACCTTCAGATAGAGCTTCTGGCCGTCGAGGTCCGACACGTTGGAGGAACCCTGTATGTCGTAGGTGCCGGCACAGGAGGTGAGCGACAGGAGTGCGGTAATAGTATAGACGATCTTGTTCATAATATGTTTGACCATTTGGCCGAGGCGGTCTCGGCGACAGATCCTTTTAGATTTCGTTATTGATGGTTCTCTTGCTCTTCTTTGCGCAGTTCGTGGCCGATGCGGTGGGTGGTGTACATCTCCAGCAGGGCGCCTATCAGCAGCGCCACCACCCAGTTGTTGTGGAAGATATTGACATAGTTGGCATAGCCCGAGATGGACTGGGCAAACCAGGGCTTGAGGAGGTGGTAGCAGTCCTCGACCATGAATACGCCGGCGCAGACGAAGCAGGCCAGGGCGAAAAACTGGATGCGGCGCAGACGGCGCAGCGTGATGCTGGTGCCCTCATAGCGCTGGCGCGCTTGCATGGCGGCGAAGAGCAGACTTCCCGCCAGCACCAGGAAGCAGACAAGGCCCTGGAGGATGAAGAACACATAGCAGCCGGCACCCGCCACCATCAGCACGCCGCCGGCGAGGAAGAGGAAGGTCTCTGCCTTACTTAATTGTTTCATAGAAAGCTGGGTTGTTGTCCGAATTATCATCGTCGCTCAGCACGAAGACGTCCTCGTCGTCAGTCTTCATGAAATAGCGCTCGCGACCCACGCGGGCCATGGCCGAGGAATCGGCCCGGAGCTCGTGCAGCCGCTGGTTGTTGGTCTGATAGACCTTCTCATACTTGGCGATCTCGTCCTGTAGGTCAGAGATCCTGTAGTCGTACTCGAAGCGCTTCATGAAGCAGTCGTCGCCCAAGAAGCCGACATAGAGCACGCCCATCACCACCACGATGTGGTATTTGAAGCGGCTGAGGATTCTGACGATATGTCCGGTAATCTTAATCACGTTCGATTTTTGTTTCTGCAAAAGTAAGTATTTAAAAGCATACAAAGGGCAAACGCTCTTGCATTTTTTATCTATTTAACCATAAAATGTGGATGGACGCGAGGATTGTTACCAACTTTTTGCTACCTTTGCAATGTGATAAAGCCTGCGGGCGCCTTGGGGCGCTTGGTTGCGGCGTGGATGGGGGCTGCCCGTCTTGTGCTGCCGACATCGGGCCAAAACCTAACTCAGCCAATGAACGAATATATAGTTTCTGCGCGCAAATACCGTCCGATGAAGTTTTCCGACGTCGTCGGCCAGGACGCGCTGACCACCACTCTCCGCAATACGGTCAAGTCGGGCAAACTGGCCCACGCCTACCTCTTCTGCGGTCCGCGCGGTGTGGGAAAGACCACTTGTGCGCGCATCTTCGCCAAGGCCATCAACTGCGAGCACCCCACCGACAACGGCGAGGCCTGTGGCGCCTGCGAGAGTTGCAAGGCTTTCGAAGAGGGCCGCTCCTTCAACATCTTCGAGCTCGATGCCGCGTCCAACAATGGTGTCGATCAGATCAAGCAGCTCATGGAGCAGACCCGCATCCCTCCGCAGGTGGGCCGCTACAAGGTCTTTATCATCGACGAGGTCCACATGCTCTCGCAACAGGCCTTCAATGCCTTCCTCAAGACGTTGGAGGAACCGCCCGCCCATGTCATCTTCATCCTCGCCACGACCGAGAAGCACAAGATCCTGCCCACCATCCTCTCGCGCTGCCAGATCTACGACTTCGAGCGAATGTCCGTGGCCCACATCATCCAGCAACTGAAGATGGTGGCCGAACGCGAAAAAATCTCCTATGAGGAGGAGGCCCTGGGCGTGATAGCGGAGAAGGCCGATGGCGGTATGCGCGACGCGCTCTCCATCTTCGACCAGGTGGCGAGTTTCTCGCAGGGCAACGTCACCTTCGAGAAGACCATCGAAGACCTCAACGTCCTCGATGCCGACAACTACTTCAAGACCGTCTTCCTGGCCTTGGACAACAAGGTGGCCGACATCATGCTGCTCCTCAACGGGGTGCTGGCGAAGGGCTTCGACGGGGGCAACTTCATCGTCGGACTGGCCAGCCACATCCGCAACGTGCTCATGGCCAAGGACCCGCAGACCTTGCCGCTCCTGGAGGTCAGCGACCGCCAGCGCGAGCAGTATCGGGAGCAGGCGCAGAAGTGTCCGGCCCGCTTCCTCTACCAAGCGCTGCGCATTGCCAACCGTTGCGACGTGCAGTATCGCCAGTCGTCCAACAAACGGCTGCTCGTGGAACTGACGCTCATCGAGATCGCACAGATCACCCAGCCCGAGGACGATACGGCGGGTGCGGGGCGTAGCCCTAAGCAGTTGAAAACCCTGTTTCAGAAACTACTCCGACAGGTGCAGCCAGAAAGGGGCGCGCAGGTGGCCCCGGTTGCACAGAGAAAACGGCAACACGCCCAGCAGACCGTGCAGCCGACTACGGATCAGTCGCAGTCTGCTGACCAAAAGGCTGACCAAAGGATGGAAGCCAAGCCAACTCTGCAGTCTTCCGATACAGTTAGGACGGCTCCTCCCGCAGGGGCGCTGAAGTCGGCCAAGCTCAATCTCGGGCGCAGCATGGGAATGTCCTTTGGCGATATCCTGACCCACAAGGATAAACCCACGGCGGAGCAGACGGTAGAGGTGGAGAATGCCGAGGAGCGCAACGCCTTCACGGAGGAGGATCTCCTCGTCCAGTGGCGCGCGATGTGCACCCGTATGCCAGAGAACATGCGGGCTATGTCCACGCGAATGAGAAACCTCAGTCCTGTCATCACCGACTATCCCAACGTGGAGATCGTGGCGGAGAATCAGATCCTCTACGACCAGATGCTGACCATCAAGAGCCGCATCCGTGCCACGCTGGCCAAATGCCTGAAGAATGGCAGTCTGCAGGTCTCCATCCGTCTGGCCAAGCAGGAGGAGATCAAGCCGCTGCTCTCGCCCAAGGAGACGCTCGACCAACTGGTCAAGGAGAATACTGCCGTGGGGCGGTTGGTGCAATCCCTCAGCCTCGATCTGGCCTGACGTGCTATTGCTCCCACCTTTGTCCCTGGAGACAAAGATACGGCGTTTTTTCGCAGGATTATTTTGCGGTTTGGAAAAAATGCCGTATCTTTGCACCCGATTTTTATCAATTGGCTCCGTAGCTTAGCTGAATAGAGCGTCAGATTCCGGTTCTGAAGGTCAAGGGTTTGAATCCCTTCGGAGTCACTTTTTGCCGATAGTGTAGTGTTGTCTTCTGACTTGATGCGTTAGCAGTCTTGTTGCGTCAAGTTTTTATGTCCTCCTCGTCTTTTTCCGATAATTCTCAACGACCGATTTTAGGTCAAAACTGTACGACCAACTTGTGTCGAATCCGTATGATTAACCTGTGGGTAAAATCGCATTCCTCGTGGAGAAAATTTTGCAACCTCGGGAGAAAACAAAAGTTTTATCTGACAGCATTCGTTTCGTATGTCAAGCAGAAGGCATGCGAAACCGCATGTACGGTGGAGTGGGGGGCGCAAAATGCGAAGTAGGAGATAAATACCTATGATTAGTATTTACCTCCTACTCTACTTTTGGAAGCTATGAATGGCAAACTTTATTCGCCCATATCGCACGCTTTGCCGTTGATGTCGAAATCGAATCCAGTGTCTTGGTGGCATCTCTCCATCTGCTTACACACACTCATACCTGCACATTCGGGGTGCTTGAGAAGCCACTCTTTCAGAAAAGCCTCTTCTTTCTCTAAATCCCTGTCAAAGTTTGCTTCCCTGTCGTTCTCTATTCTGTTGAGATATTCTTGCATATCTTCTGGATTACCGTAGGCTCTTGTCGGGATCATTATTCCGCCAAAATTTACGCTGTCGTCTTGTTTCTTGATAAGGCCATCGGGATTTAGTGTGACGTGAAATATTGCTTGGACAAATTCCTGGTCAAGCATGGTCATGCCAAACATCTCTGAAGACGTGATCGTAATATTCAGATCCCCCCCGTCTGTTTTCTCTATTGCGCCGTCACACAAATGGAACACCACAGAAGGTTGCTTGAAAAAGAGAATCTTATTTCTAACATAATTATCCTCACGACAGGTCATTAGGATATATTTGTCCTTATAGCACTCCACCTTCATAATTTCTTCTGTGTTGGCGTCATATATGCTCTTGAAAGTGACGCTGTCTACAACACGGACGTTAGCAGCTTTCGTCTCGGTATTCATGCTGTAAATAGAAAAAGGTTCGGTGCCTTGAGCATAAGCAAGGCAGAAGTCCTTTTGTTTGGCTTCTGCAAGTTTGATAATCTGCACTTTTTCTCCTAGAGTATCCACACCAATAGTCTGTTGTTTGATATCGGCAAACACGATATAGTGCTCTTTGCCAGTAGGGTCGTCAGACTTGTTTAGAATGATTTTTCCTTCTTTCTTGTACTGCTCAACTTTCTCGTTCACTAATTCTTGATTACTCTTACTGAATGAGCCAAGTGCCAATATTTCTGTCTTATTCTGATTCCAAGCAAACACACTAAGTGCGATTATTGCTATCAATAACAAAAGCGTTGAGGCTAATACAATAGGTCTTTTTGATTTTTTTTGCTTGGTTATAACTACTGTTTCTTCGTTACAATCCAGGCCATTTAATATATTTACAAAACTACTAACGCTTTGAGGTCGCTCGGAGCGTTTTAGCTTCATAGCAGCAGTTATCGCATTGCGAATATTTGGAGATATAGTATTCGGGATGGTAGGGGAGCCATTCTGTGAGATGCTAACAGCGTGTGGTGGTTTTTCACCAACAACCATCGTATATAAGGTTGCTCCTAGTGCATAAATATCAGACTGTGGCGAAAAGTTCTGCACGCCTCCATCGGAATATTGCTCAAGTGGAGAATAACCATGACTTACGCCAACAGGGGTTGATGTAGTGCCTTCATCTGTCAATAGATCATATTGTTTCGCAACACCAAAGTCAATGAGAACGACAGAATTATCAACTTGGCGAACCATAATATTGCTAGGTTTAATGTCAAGATGGTTGATATGCTTGCTATGTATGTAGTTAAGCGCTTCTGCTACTTCTTTGATATATTGTATTGCTACATCCTCTTGCAATTTACCTTGTTGTTTCAAAATGTCGCTAATCGAGCATCCATCAATATATTCCATTGCATAATACGCAGTGCCATTTTCTTCAAAAGTGTCATGTATGCGAATTATATTACGATGATTAAGAGAAGATATTGTCTGAGCCTCTTTAATGAATTTGTTTTTGAAATTATCAACAAAATTTCTGTCAGAGGAGATGTAATATACTTGATTTGTGTCTTCTTCTCTACAGCACATATCTTTCATGAAAAATTCTTTGATGGCAACCTTTCTGTTTAGGTTGATTTGAGTTGCAAGATAGGTGATTCCAAACCCGCCTTGTCCCAAGACTTTTTCTATTTTGTATTTACCTCCTTGAAGAAGAGTTCCTTTTTTAAGTAGCATAATACTATACTTTAATTCCGCAGCACTATAGATTGTTATGTGCTTTAAGCGACTGGTCAATAATAAGTTGCCCAGGATCATTTCATCTCAGAGAATTCACCTGTCTTAGTGCTGCAAAACAAACAAGAGAATTCGTCAATAGATACGGCAAAGTTACAAATAAAATCAGAGAAACTCTCTTTTAGTGGAGGATTTTTTTGGTTCATCCGGAAAATCGAGTGATAGGTTTTGTTCATAGTTGTTTCCCTTGCAGCAACCCTTGGTCAGCATGGGCCTCGAAGAGGCGATGTCCCCGCGAAGCTGTTCCATTACATGGCACTCTTTCTCGCCATGGCATAACTTGAGCAAGCTCAGTTCTGCTCATGGCTTACCGAAAGAGTTGTTACTTGTTGTAAAAGTTGTTCAAGTTGTCTTCTATGTGTCCACGTCGAATCACTCCATTTTCCGGAAGAACCTTAATTCCTTCTACCTTGCAGCGGAGAAACATTCGACCTACAAATTCTGCATTTTTATTTTTTGAACTTCTCAAATGCAGATTTTCTATCGTTGATGCCATCTGTTGAGATAAAAACACTATCTTTGTGGTGCAAAATGTGATACCAATATCCAAAATAACACCATAACATGAGGTTTGAACCTAAGAAATACTTGAATGAACTCGTCGCAGGACGTGAAAGCGGACTTGTGAAGATAATAATGGGTGTCAGGCGATGTGGAAAGTCTTTTCTTCTTTTGGGCCTGATTTCGATTGGCGGAATAATGTGCTCATGCCAAGTGGAGACAGACTGGAGGGAAAAGCCTTTGGCAAGCGATTTGCAGTTCACACAGTTGGCGAGAAGCTGGGACGAGGGAATCCCATTGGGCAATGCGACTGTTGGAGCTTTGCTATGGCAAAGGGATTCGGCTCTACGTTTTTCCCTGGACCGTACCGATCTTTGGGACCTTCGACCTATGGATAGTATCTCCGGATCCAACAACCGTTTCTCGTGGGTATATAGTCAAGTGCAAAAGGGCGACTATCTACCGGTTCAGAAAAAATACGACTGGCCTTACGACCAGCTGCCTGCTCCTTCGAAAATACCAGGAGCTGCCCTTGAGTTTCCTTTGGAAAAATTAGGTGAGCCTAACGACATACGTCTGTATCTGAACAATGCGTTGTGCGAGGCTCGTTGGGATAATGGCATCACACTGAAGACTTTTGTCCATGCCACTGAGCCTGTGGGCTGGTTTGTTTTTGAAAACCTCCCCGACACAATATGCCCCAGTTTGATAGCACCGCAATACAACAAGCCTGTAGCTGCTGGTGATAACGATCCGGTGACAGGCTTAGATTTGCGTCGTCTGGGCTATGAACAAGGAACGCTACGGACTGAGAAGCAGCAAATAACCTATCATCAGCCGGGGTGGGGTGGATTCTATTACGACGTGAATGTACGTTGGAAACAAAAAGGCAAAAAGTTGTATGGCGTTTGGAGTGTCTCTTCTTCATTGTCGTCCGACAAGGCTTCGGAAGTAACCCTCCAAGCCCTGGAGCGTGGAGTGGCCTCGGACTACAGCGACCACATGGACTATTGGAACAACTATTGGCAAGCCTCTTCCATTTCCATACCCGATACGGTCTTGCAGAAGCAATACGACAACGAAATGTACAAGTTTGGTTCTGCTTCCCGTGAAAACTCTTCTCCAATCTCTCTCCAGGCAGTATGGACTGCCGACAATGGGAAACTACCACCATGGAAGGGTGATTATCATCACGACTTGAATACGCAGTTGAGTTATTGGCCATCCTATATGGGAAACCATTTGCAGGAAGAGATGGGCTATCTGAATACGCTTTGGAACCAACGTGAGGTTTATAGGACATACACGAAGCATTACTTTGAATGTGAAGGTATTAACGTTCCGGGCGTTTGCACATTGACTGGCGAGCCGATGGGTGGCTGGATTCAGTATGCCATGTCTCCGACGGTGAGTGCTTGGCTGTCGCAGCATTTCTATCTGCATTGGAAATATTCGGCCGATAATGTATTTCTGAAAGAACGGGCTTATCCGTTTATGAAGGATGTGGCGACTTTCCTCGAACAGCTTTCCACTGTTGACAACCAGGGGGTTCGTCGTTTGCCAATGAGTTCAAGTCCCGAAATATTCGACAATAGTATCAAGGCTTGGTTCAAGGATATGACCAACTACGACCTTTCCTTGATGAAGTTTGCCTTCAAGGCTGCTTCCGAAATGGCCACGGCTTTGAATTTGAATGACGAGGCGGCGCATTGGGAAAAAGTAGGAAAACAGTTGCCAGCCTTTGATCTGGACAAGGAGGGGTCGCTCACTTTCGCCAAAGGTTTCCCCTATAACGAGTCGCATCGCCACTTCTCCCACGCCATGGCAATTCATCCGTTAGGCTTGCTTGACTACAGTCAGGGAGAAGAGTCCCAAAAGATCATCGATGCAACGCTCAAACGCATGCAGGAAGTGGGCCCAGACTGGTGGTGCGGTTATTCCTACAGTTGGTTTGGCAACATGAAAGCCCGTGCGTTTGACGGCGAGGGTGCCGCTCAGGCCCTGAAGACCTTTGCCGAATGCTTCTGCTTGCCCAACACCTTCCATGCCAATGGCGACCAGACGAATAGTGGTAAGTCAAAGTTTACCTATCGCCCGTTCACGCTCGAAGGCAACTTCGCCTTTGCTTCCGGAATACAAGAGATGCTGATGCAGAGCCATACTGGTATCATTCGAATTTTCCCTGCTGTTCCTGCTTCATGGCAAGATATCTCTTTCCAGGATCTGCGTGCCATGGGTGCCTTCCTTGTGTCTGCTGAGCAAAAAGGTGGCAAGGTGCAGCAAATCAGCATTTATCCTGAACAGGGCGGAACTTGCCGTATTGCTTTGCCTGCGTCTATGCAAAGTGGAGAACCGACGGTGACAGGCAATACGGGCGATGTTACCCGTGAGGGCGAAGTGCTGGTGATTCCGACTCAGAAAGGTGAAAGGGTTTTAATCAGTTGGCCATAACATAAAGTGTTTTTGCAATAGTTGAGGTGGTTATATGCCATTAGACCTCGAAGGGTCAACACTGATTGCCATCCTGAACAAAAGTGCGACAACTGTCGCACTTTTGTTCAGGAGACATATATTACGTATTCTACAGAAGCCTAGTTGTAGCGATGTTGCAATGCTTGTGGCATAAGGATTTCTCCGTGGGGATAGAGCGGACCTACTCTCAGCCAGCTGCCTGTGGCTAACCTTGTGACATCGCCAATCACTGCATCAGGATATTCCTTCAATATGTTTTCGCGCTTCCTATGCTTGGATTCTAAAACGGTAGCCCAACTTGCAGCTTTTAGTTCACACGGCACACCGAACTCTTAAAGTTTGTCAACAAAACCCTTGCTTTGGATGATATTTGCTTGATATGGGCCCTTTCTGACTCTTTGCTCTCGTAAAAAAATTAAGCGGTTCTCAAACCCCAAAATGTGTGGTACACTGGGGGTTGCATGATGTTTGGATTTTGCCTAACTTTGCACCGATGTATATCAAGGTCCAAACAAGAACAAAAATCGGTACCGACGGGAAGAAGCATTCCTCCGTTTATCCGAGGCTCTACGAGTCTTACCGTGATAGTGACGGTAAGATTCGTCAGCATTATCTTATTCCGCTGGATCTTGATGACCTTCCGTCTTGGAAAGACCGCTATGCCATGTGTCATGTTCTTAATGACATGGTTGCAAACGGTCCCTCTCTCCCTCTCAATGATACTCCCGTCATTTGCAAGGCCAGGGAGGTTTACGGCCAGTTGGCAGAGAAGGGGTTGTTGGGTGATGCCGGAAAGATTGAGGAGAAGAACCGGCGCCAGTAGGCGGCAGCTCTTGTCGAGGAGTCCTTGAAGAACGTCCGCCCCCGTCAGGCAGGAGCCGAGTTTGTTTGTCTCGATGCCTTGAAACGCCTGAAGTTGAGGGATTATCTTTATTCCCAGGGCTGGGATAAGGACAAGATCAACCTTGCCATGATACAGATTGCAGCGCGTGCCATCTATCCTTATTCAGAACACAAGACCGTCAAATATCTTCGTGAGAACTCTGCCCTTTGTGAATTCTTTGGCGTTGAGCCCAAACAGATTACCAAGGACAGGCTTTACAGAAACGCTCTCGACCTTTATTCTCTTCACGAAGGCATGGAAGACTATCTTCACCATCGCGTATGCAGCATGTTCGATCTTGAGGATACGGTTTACCTCTTCGACCTTACCAATGCGTATATGGAGTCTACAAAATTGTCCGGGCTTCGTAAGTTCGGTCGCAGCAAAGAGAAAAGAAGTGATTGTCCAATAGTCGTTATAGGAGCCGTTGTCAACAAGGACGGCTTTCTGGTACGCACGATGACCTTCTCCGGCAATACGGCTGACTGCGCAACCATGCAGGACATGATGAGGTCTTTGGATCCTCCTTCTTCCAAAGGAAAGAAAAAAATCGTGGTCATGGATGCCGGCATATCTGTCGGGGAGAATCTGAAATGGCTCCGGGAAAACGGTTACGACTATATTACCGTACGCCGGGGAGGCTCAACAGACAACTACAAGATTGTAGGAGACCATACCGTTACAGTAGAAGATGTCAGACATCAGCGTATAGAAATCCAATTTGCCGAAATAGAGAATGTCAATGACACCTTATTACTTGTCGACAGCCATGCCAAGACTCTCAAGGAAAAAAGCATGCACGGCAAGGCCTCCAGCCGCTTTGAGGAAGGGCTGAAGACCATTCAAAAAGGCATCATGACCAAAGGCGGAACGAAGAAGCGTGACAAGGTCAATGAACGCCTTGGCAGATTGAAGGAGCGCTGTTCGTCCGTACAGAAGGATTATGAGATCACCTTTGCCTATGACGACAAGAACACCGTGACAGGCATGACCTGGACACGGAATCCGGAAAAGTCATCTCTAAGAAGCAATGGCGAGGGCAAGTATCTCGTCCAGACAAGTCTCAAAGGCTATAGCGAGAAGCAGATCTAGGAGTTCTATAACGTTATCAGAAGGGTCGAGACCGTCTTTGAAACCTTGAAGACCGACCTTGACATCCGTCCTGCCTATCATCAGACGGATGAAGCCATCAAGGCTCATTTTAATCTGGCAGTACTTGCTTACTGGATTGTATCAACCACACAGTATCAGCTTCGGCGGAAGGGAAGCAGGATGTCATGGCAGGAAGTAATGAGAATAGCCGGTGCACAGTTAGTCGTAAGTACTATCGCAAAGCGGATCGACGGTAATCAGGTTGAGGTACGGCAGTGTACAGAGCCCGAGAAACAGCTCTCTGATTTGTACAAGAAACTCGACTTGACCTCTCCTCCCTTAAAGCGAAGACGAAAAATTTGTTTGTGTGGTACATTTTTCTGAACTCAAAAAAACGATACTTGAGAATCAAAAAGTTATACGCATATTGGCTGCAAGTTGGGGTAGTGATTCAAAGATTTTTGGGCCAAAACGGTGAATGAAGTCAGATATGACTAGGGAGTGAAGACTATTACAGCCAGTAAAAGCATCCTCTCCAATACTTGTCACACAGTCTGGGATGTTGATACTTATAAGGGAATTACAGAAAGAAAAAGCGTAATCCCCAATACTTGTCACACTGTCTGGAATGATGATGATTGTGAGGGAGTCACACAGTGAGTATTTACAACCGATTATTACTCAATATTTTATAGATAATAAGTCAGAAATATGGTTGTTATTTTTAATTGCACATTCTAAAAGGTGAAGATTTAACGCTTTTATTGATTATTAACTCAAAAAGGACATCAACTTGGGTCGTTTCTTCTCTTTTCCTTGCTATTCGTTTCCGATATTCCACTTTTGTTTTGGTCTATCTCATATGTACTGCAAAGGTATTGATTTTTGTTTGATATTGCTCCTTGCTTGCTCCTTGTCGTAGATTAATTTTCACACAGGAATTTTTGTTCTCTTTCTATAGGGGCTTGAAACAATCCATTTATTGGAAACAATTAAAGACGGAGCTGGTTTGCCCCAGTGCTTTTTTTAAGAAACAGGGCAATTATTTTATCTCCACAAAGGCTCTTGTTCCCAATTATGAGGAAAGCCTAATAAACGAGTTCTTACTGATGGGTATTTCGATAAAAGCTGCTTGAAATCTGCAACAAAAGTGTTGCCCATAGAAATGGAGTTAAGCCAATACACCACATAGCAGAGTTGCGGATAAAGTGTTTGTTCACGGAACGAGAAATCCGTAATCCATGTGTTTGGCATACGCATAGGCATCATTGGCTTGACAGGAAAGACCCGATTTGACAGTCTTGAATGATGGGCGCAGCAATTACGAAGTACGGGTCTGGGTACGGATTAAAAGGCTAAGTGATTATTTCCAGTCATTTAGCCTTTTTAATTATCTAATTTTTCCCCACATTTTCCCCACAGCTGTCTATTTATATATTTTAGAAACATATTTTTCCGTAAAGTTATGTACCTTTGTCGGCAAATAAAGATATTCTCGTCAAACAAATATAAATAATATAAACATGGAAAAAAACAGAAAAAAACAAATCGTAGTTTTGAGTATAGCTTTAGTTTGCATTTTCATCTTGGTATTTTCATTGTTCCATAAATCAGCGACAAAAGATAGCGCAAATCCTCCTTTAACAAATGTTTTGACTGATAGCATTTCTCAAATTGTCTCAGCTTGTCCTGGCGAAATTGGTGTGGCGGTTATTGTTAATAACAGAGATACGGTTAAGGTCAATAATAAGAGTGTTTATCCTATGATGAGTGTGTTTAAGGTTCATCAGGCATTAGCTCTTTGTAATGACTTTGACAATAAAGGAATTTCACTTGATACCTTAGTAAATATAAATAGGGATAAACTTGACCCAAAGACTTGGAGTCCTATGCTGAAAGATTATTCAGGGCCAGTCATATCATTGACAGTGAGAGATTTGCTGCGTTATACTCTTACTCAGAGTGACAACAATGCAAGCAACCTTATGTTTAAGGATATGGTTAATGTCGCTAACTCGCTCTAATTTGGACTTTGATTGAAAATCAAGAAGTTGGGCGTTTGCCTATATAATATAGGTAACAATATGGAAACGAGCGGACTTCTGCTCGTTTCTGTATTTTGCAATATGCAAAGAACGCCTCAATTCGGGGACAAAGATACGATATTTTTCTTAATATCCCATAATTTACAAGAAGAGAAATATAGAAATTAGGACTTTTTTACATGAAATCTCAAATTTGTAAACATAACCCCATCATAAAAAATGAATAGCAAGTATTCCTGCTGAGTTTATCAAATCAGGGCCATTGTTGTTGATGACGACTCTACCATCAGCTCATATATACCTTTCCGACACAAGCATATAGTGTTTTCATTTGTAACCCGAGTGTGTACAGTTCCAAACCATGATTTACATTCTAACATAAGAAACTGAAGCCGTGACGATTTGTGTATTTTTACCAAACTAACTCCAGCACATACAACAGATGTAAAAGATTTCTGCAAAATCGACCGAAATCATAAGAAAAAAACACCAAACCAGCATTTTTTTAAGATTATATCCGTTTATTAAGATTATTTTTGTATATTTGCAGCATTAGTTTGGTGGTAAAGCCTATTGGCCTGCCACGTGACAATAGGATTTTACGGAGCAAGCCTATATCACAATTCTTCTCCGTAGTAACAGTCCGTTCTCTCTCACTGGTCTCTCCCTGCGCGGCAGAGGCATACGTTTTTATATTTTTCAAACACTCCAAATTGACAGCGCATGATAGATCAAAGTCGCCAACTTAAAATCTCTGGAGCTGAAAAAATCACCGATAAGGTAATAGAAGAAAAGGACTCTAAAAATAATAATACAAAAGATAATAAATAATGGATACGATACCTCTATGGTGCATAATATTTATTAATTGCATAACGCTCTTGAGTAGTGTATGGATACTTATATATTTATACAGAAATAGGAGTAAAAAAAGTTTTTCCACATATATATATGGAATAGCTTCATTGATAGGACTGTTCTTAGGTGTGATAAGTTTTTTTTATTACATCTGTCATGCATTTTGTGCAATATTATTTGGTATAGAAATATTTATTGATACATATATGGAACAGAAAAAGAGTCCTGTTAATAGGACTTATTTCAAAATAACAATTCCTCATCCTTCAGTTCTTAAGGGCTACTATGGCGGTATTGGTTTTATGTTCTATGGGATAATGGTGATATTATATTACATGATATAAGCAAAAATATGTCCAATAGTTGCAGGTTATCAAGGATAATTATGCAACCTTTGCAGTGCCGTACAATGGCGAGGACAACAACGACTATGTGGACGGCGAGGTGGTACAGCATATCGAGTATCTTCCTTTCGGTGAGGTTTTCGTTGAGGAGCGCAATAACATTTCAAATAATCCATTAAGAAGAGAGAGAAATGGCAAAAGATAGGATGCTTTATATGAAATTATGTTTTGTAGTAATAGTCTTTGGACTATCTTTTATTATTTGTAACAAGCATTATATTAAGTATAGTGCTTGTTACAAGCTTCCGATACCTAAAACTCCATTTTATCCAGATGCTTATAAATTTGCAAATACAAAAGAAGAGTTTTTGTCAAATATGAAATTAATTAACAATGCAATAAAAGTAGAAGCCATTATTGATACAAACAAACTTGATTTTAACAATCATACATATCTCTTTGTGTTTGGCGCACCAATAAAAAAAATGTACTATAGTTTTAAGACTACATTATTTGACGATAAATCTCCGAGTTACGCAAAGGCTATAAGACATAAGAAAAAATGTGTATTTATAAATTATAATATTCCAACAGGGTACACGTATTTGTATGAAATAAAAAAAGACGAGACCCTTACTGGTTTCAATGGAATATAAGAAATTCATTGAATTGACAAAGAAAAGAAATCCGTGGACTATTGAAAAACATTGATAGACATATTATTGTGCATTTTCTGATTAATACTGTAATTCAATACAATAAATTCAATATCCAGTCGTTCTTTAGTTATAACATAAAAGCAAAACAATATGAACTATATTTGTTGTTGGGGAATATTAGCGTCTATAACAGGAATTGCAATAATGTTTTCTGTTATTAAGCACAAAAAGTCGGTAAGTGCCATAAAAAATGGCACTTACTTGATTTTTTCAATTTTGATGATATGCTTAGGAATAACAACCATCTTATTTAAAAGATATGATAGTATTTGTGCAATATCCTTTGGTATTACATTCCTAAATATCACATACAAAGACAGGCGTAATTTCCCACCGAGTTTTACAATAAACTATATTAATTATCTTAACGGATATGTTGCTGGTTTTGCGTCTATAATGTATGGTTTGTTTAGAATTTTTGAATAAATAATCAAAAGTGTAATATGTTGTGACTTATAAAAAACGTGAGTAGCAAAAACGCTATCCACGTTTTTTATAAGTCGTATATTTTTCACTTTTCAACACATAAAATTTTGCGGTCTCACCCTCTGGCTCATTACCAACAGAGTCTGTTAATACAATAAAGATGGCATCCTTCACCTTGTATTCAATCTGTACAGGTCGAAATAGTTCATCATTTCTCGCGCTGTGCGAATCGGCAAGCCTCGATGAGTTTCTGCTTCAGCTTGCCACGGCCAGCTATCACAGATTTATTTTGCTTCAACACGCTGCTAGGCCAGCCATCCTCGAAGCAGGTCACACTGAGATACTCCGAGGTCTGGGCATCTTGGTCAACTGCCTTGTCTATCTCCTTCTTAAACTCGTCGTCCAAGTCCTTGATGTCGCCATCATGATCCTTGCCGTCCTCGGTCTTCTTGCCCTTCAGTCCTTCCATCATGAAGGCACCCATCAGTCCGCCCATCACCTCCTTCACGGTCTCCTTTGGTATCACGCTGACCACCTCGCAGGAGATTGTGTAGTTGCCATTCTTCTCTATGCTGGCATTGATATAAGTGTCGTTGGCGTAGCTATCCTTGGTGGCATCCTCGTGCTCGTGATGCTCGCCCACGGCATATTGGCCTCCGTGGTAGGCGAAGAGCAGTTTCAGCTCCTCCAGGTAGTCCTCCACAAGTTCGTCGGTGTTAGCCTGGTTGCCTATCTTCATGAAGTCAAGACCTATCGCCTTCTTCATTGCCTGCATGATTGGCATGGCGGCGATGTCCTTCATGCTCGCCTTGAAGAGAGCCTTTGCCTGCTTCTTGATTTGCGAGAGATTGGTAATCTTGGTGATGCTACCATATTCATCGGTCTCAAAGTTGATGGTGGTGCCTATCACGCTCTTGGCGGTGCGCTCCGCTATCATGGCCATCATCTTGTCCCGGAAGTTGTCGCCCACCGAATCGGCCTTTACGTCCAGGAAGGTGTAGCTCATCTTATAGCCCTTGCTGGTGGAATCGTTTACCACGAGGCGCACCTGGGTGGATACGCCGAGCGTCTTCACCGTGTCCTTGCCGTTCACCTTCCACTCATTCTCATAGATCCAGTATTCGCAGGTGTCGCCCTTGCAGAAGTAGGCCACCACATTCACCACCGAGTCTTCGCCAGCTGTGTCCACTTCCAACGTGTCGGAGTTGTTCGATAGCCATTGACTATCAGTGATTTTCTTGGCAATCGATACCGTGTCCTCTACCTTAGGTGACATTTCTCCGCCCTTCACGATGCCGTGGTTGGCGAGCAGTCCACAAGCTATCATGCAGCTCATCACTATCAACGAGATTTTCTTCATAAGTTCATTTTTTATGTTGTTTATTCTTCAAGTTTTTATTTCTCGCTGCAAATTTACGATTTTTTTTGTAAAAAAAGCCAAGCTCCTAAAGAAACTGTAAAGTTAACCCAAGTTTAACATAGCCAAACCGTTTCTTTTGTAGTATCAGCCATAATCTTCTCCTTTTTTAAAAAAACTACCCATGCACCCTAAAACAGGGGGTATGGGTAGGATTAACGACATAGCCATTAGGTATGTGGCGAAGTTGAGTGGCAAAGGAGTAAGTACGGTACAACGAGTTAAGCGATTACTAAAAATGCAATCACCGCAATAATACTATTAATTTTACGTTCTTTTCAAAGAAAGGGGTTGTGCAATAGTGGCTTAAAGGCTAAAAGCACTACCTTTGAATGCTGTTAAATATGGTAATGTTCAAAGTCACAATTTGTGATATTGGAAAAATGAATATAAATATGACAGATAAAATAGAAAAAAAGGAGAGCAGCGAACTGTGTATATCACATAGGTGCATCCATTAAGGACTTAGGCAAAAAGTGGTTGGGTTTCTCCAAGATGGAGATACTTACACCAGACGAATTGGTGGAAAGAATAAACAGGGAATAAGAAAAAATCAGAGTTTCTATTGAGTATGGAAGAACTTTTCAGATATTATTTGAGGAATATTATTATTCTTCGTATCGGTACAGGCTTACGCTATCTATGGCTACGCTTTGTAAGGCATCGCAAGATTTCTTACCGAACCCTTTATGAAGGTAGTAAATCGAAGAAAACATCAGAATTATCTAATTTTGAGAATGAAATGTCAAATCGGGCATGGGGATGTGGCTTTATTCTTTTTGTGATATTCTTAATTATATTTTTACGCAGATTTTTATAATAGACATACAAAAAAAATGATTATGCAACAGACATTGTTTATCGTAATACTAGCCGTTGCCATTGCTTTCGTTTTGGCGTACAGGTGGAAGAAAAAGGCAGAAAACAAAATGGCCAATATGAGCCTTAATTATAAAAGCAAGCAGCAAATATTCTTTCTAACAAAAGCTGATATAGTCAAGATGATGACTGTTGTTGAAAGAAAAATTCCTATAAAATATGCCCTAATTGGAGCATTTAAACAGGAGACGATAAGAAGAGAAAATACCATATCAAATTTTTCTATATGAATTCACTATGTTTATGTGTAAAAGAATAAAATTTTGGCTTTGCAAACTTCTCTATTCCCATAGAAAAAAGTCTTGTTGCATTTCCTTTTCATCAAAAGGTTTCAAGGTGATAACTCTCTATCGGATTTTTGAGGGATGCCAAGTAGAAGATAAACCAATTATCTTTCTTCCTGCTACAGCATCCGAGGAAGAATTGGCCAATGCGATATTTTTCTGTTTGGGTAAAAGTAGTATGGTCATACGAACTTCAATAAATTCAACATCCGCTTATCTGAAGTTTATTAAAGAACGTTCGTTGAAAAGTTACTATCAACAATCCGTGGCTTGCATAGTAAAGTTGAATGTTCAAACAGGCATAATTCATTTAGAACTTTGGCAACAAGCTGATGATGGTAGAGGAATGACTCCTTGTCATGAACAGAGCCTTATGGCATTTGATGTAAAAGGCAATAGTCAACTTCTCGCCAAGTATGTCATGGAAATCTTAAGTGAAAGATTAGCTTTGAAAAAGGATAAGGTAACTATGGAATAAATAATAAGAATTGTAGCAAGAGAATAAACACATGTCTATCGTTCTTTAGATAAAACATAAAATAAAGACGTATGAAAGTATCAACAAAACAAGGCTATAAACCGCCTTAAAATTCGCCAGGGCTTATCAGAGGATATTTCCCTTGTATCTTTGAAAGTTTTTCCATATAAAATCCAAGCACTACGGGTTAGAGATGATTTATCCAGACGAGGAGAAGATTACCTATTCTTACAACCTCGGCGGTCAGCTTGAAAAGGTGCATGGCTACAAGTCATACGGCTACGACTATGTGAGCAAGATTGACTATGACAAGTTCGAGTAGCGCACATATTTGAAGTATTGCAATGGTGCGGAGACGTTCTCGAACACCGTACAGACGGCACCGATGCCTTCGAAACGCTCTATATCGGCTGCGAGAAGTTCCCACAGCACGATTTATATCCAATTGCTATTGGTGGAGTAAGAGAATTGCTAATTTTTGCAGAAAATAAAAAGAAATTCTGTATCTTTGTCGCAATAAAAATAAAAAGAAGTATGAAAAAGATAGTTTTTATTCTACTCATTTTTTGTAGTTTTCTTGTAGTATGGGGATGCTATAAGAATAAAACGAAATGTGTTCCACAGAAAGAAGCAACTTCTGATTCTTCTATGAGAAGTAATGACGACACTCTAAGCCTTATGATAGAGCATGAGGTTGACGATGTTGATTATGGAGTGATTATAAAACGTGGCGACAAGACCATTCATCGCTTCGGATACAAATATCCTGAAGATGATGATCTTGTACCAAATGAAGAACGTATTGATAGTTGTCTGTTGACTGACTTGAATTTTGACGGTATAAAAGAAGATGTGCTGTTTTATTTGGGTAGCTTTGGTGCTTCTGGCACTGAACATTTTGATGCATGTGTTTGGAATCCTAATACTGAGCATTATGACAAAATTGAAGAATTCAAAGATATTCCAAACCCCAAAATCAGCGACAAATACAAGTGTATTCTTTCAAGAGTGTATGTTTCTTCCGCAGAGAACGAATATGCAAAATATGTATGCACCAATGGACATCTCATTAAGGTTGCCGAATTGAGACAATATTGGAAAGGGAACATTTATCCAGAGCGAGACAGGGCTGTTTATGAAGAGCATTTTATTAAAGCTACTGTTTGGAAGAGAAACTTGAAACTAAATCAAATTAGCGATTTCTGGAAACCGGTCGTACCGTTTTGATTATATCCAATTGGAGTTGGTGGGGTCATATAAAAATAAAAAGGAATTATGGGCAAATATCGCTTTCCATAATTCCTTTCTAATTTTTTCTTTTTAATGAGTTGTAGATATTACCTTTTTCCCAGACAAATCATATATCTGTTCTTCCTTTTGTGGACTTATTGTAATGTTATTGACTCCTATTGTCGGGAAATCATCCGTTTAAGGGGTAAATACCGTACAACGAGTGAAACGATTAATAAAAGTACAATCATCGCAATAATACTATTGATTTTACGTTCTTTTCAAAGAAAGGGGTTGTGTGATAGTGGCTTAAAGGCTAAAAGCACTACCTTTGCATACAATAATAAAAAATAACGCAATGAAATGATCAAAATATTTAAAGACAATGAAAAGAATTATCGATAGTACATTAGTAATACTTTCTTTGATGTTGATCTTCGGTTGCAAGGAAAGTAAGGTGGGGCTGGGAAACCCTACCAAAGACAGCATGTCTATTGACACCGATAGTGTGATTTCGGGCAAGGTCTTTACCAAGCAAGATATTGCATCGGAAGATACGCTTAACGCTGTTATAAGAACACAATCTCCCAAGTCCAAGGATTTCGATTTTGAAGTATTTATTATGCGAGGGGAGAAAACTGTACAAATTATACCTTTCTCTTATCCAAAGGACGATACTTTTGACCCAAATGGTGGCCGGAAGGATAGCTGTCTGATGGCTGATGTGACGTTTGATGGCAATAAAGATCTGTTGGTATATTTGGGACAATTCGGAAATCAAGGTGTGGAATATTGGGATGCTTATGTCTGGAATGAAGTCAAGCAGAAGTTCTTGTTTGTTCCATCATTCCATGATATTCCCAATCCTACGCTTAACGAAAAAGAAAAGATTATTGAATCTTTCAGCCGTGGTTCTGCCGTTGATTATGAGTTTGGAAAATGGAAGTTCGAGAAAGGAGTGTTTGTACAAAAAGAACTTCTGTCACACCCTCCGAGAGAGAGTGAATAGTGTTATTCTCCGTTCATCACCACTTCATGGCCTCCTTGGGAAGCAACAACTTCGTGCTTTCTCTAAAGGTATGGATTCAAAAAACAGACGCAACAAGTGAATCGAGCAGGAAGAAAACTGCTTCGTTTTCCTCCTACTCGATTGCTCGGCATGAGCTTATCTAATGGGTGCAAGTCCCTAATAAGCCTGGTGTGGGAGGTCGGTAAATGTGAAAATAGGAAGCAACTGCCTTTTATGATTAGCATTTACCTCCTACCCGATTCGAAGCGAAGAATGCGCTTGTACCAGATGGTCGTTATCTATTATTTCTGATTAATTTTCTTTTTAATTTCATTCACCTCTTTAAATAGGCTATTAGCAATGCTATCTTTAATTGCTGCCATCTGTATCATTTCGTTATGATAGCGAATTGAGTCCTCGTAAATATTTACATGAGTTCTCACTTTCTCAATAACTTCTTTATTTGGGCATACAGAAAAGTTCTTTTCGATGTATCGAACATTTGGATCGGAAGTTTGTTCATTTTTGATGTGGCATTCTGCTCTTGTTTCACCTGATTAATGGTATCAAACAAGATTTTGCTTCGCTGTTCATCTTTGCTTGCTTCTTTCTTGGTAAGGTCGGTAAAAATGCAGATAGCTTCTCTTAATCTTACCAATTTATCAATAGCTTCCCCTTCTTTTACAGCCATAGCAAGAATAGCTTTTTCAAGTTTGCTAGTATCAACACTTACAGAGGCCGGAGTGCTTTCCGCCTCTGTATTCTTTGGTGAGGCAGAAAGTTCATCGACTTTCTGCTCCAATCTCTCAACTGTGCCGTAGATGGCTTCCAATAGTTCTTCTTTCATCTTTCTTTTGTTGTTTGAATGGTTTGTAACTTGCATCAAAGGCTAAAGCCTCTTCTGCGTTTCTTTTTTTTCTTCTTGACTGATTCATCCTCTGGGAATGGCTCAAAGGTCTGAGCATTGGCTGGAGCAAAAAGTCCAATGGAAGAAATACCGCCCCAAGGATCCTGACTGCTCTCCGATATGGATGGCTCATGGTTGCTCTGGTGATCGCCTTGCTCGTATTGCAGAGTAGAGTTGGCTCTTGAAGATACATGGTTCTCCGTTCCCTCAAATCTTGCATTCAGTTTGCCAAAGCTATAGTCTCGGCTAATCTGCGTACCCTTGAAGCTATATCCATCCTTACAAAAACGGATGCCTTGAACCTTGCTCCGCTCCTTGTCTTTATAGACAAGCTCCAGGTGAACACCTCGTTTTTCAAGCTCACTCTTGAACTTTTGCCAGCTATCTGCGACTTTCAAAGCATCATTGACGGCATTGTGGATCTCGTATTTGGCACGTTCCGCATTGCGTAATTTGTGAGTGTTCGTCTTGCTCTTATCCGTTCCATAAGTCAGTCCATACTTGGATTTAAGAGCCTTGGTCACTTGCTCATTACACCTGTAATCATTCCTGTCTGATATGAGCTTGCCCTCGTTATTGATGCGGTTGTACACAATATGGCAATGTGGATTGTCCGTGTTGTGATGCCTTACGATGATGAATTGGGTATCAGTGATGCCCATCATCTGCATGTATTCAAGGGCTATCTTAGCCATGAACTCATCCGTCAAACGAGGCTTGTCCTCGGGCTTGAAGCTCAAGGCGATGTGTCCCACAGGCTTCTTAATCTTTGGATTTAGTTGCCTTTGTAGCTCGAAACTTTGCGTCATCTCGGCATTCGTGCCGAGTAACACACCATCAGAGGCAAGGAGGCGTCACATAGCGGATGCAACCGCCAAATGAGCACCCTTTCTTTAGCTTGCCTATCATGTCGTTGTATCCTTCCTGCCTGCGTTTGATTTCGAGATTTGGGACGCTTGCCTGTACTCGCAAAGGATGGCTTTCAACTTCCTCAACAAGTCCATCACATACACATGAGTTTCGTGGAATCCTCTCTGATGCGACAGCTTGGTAAGTTGGTTGAGGTTGTTCGCCATGCCAATGAGATTCTTAGCGATGGCTATCGTCTCAGCGTTGTGTCCGCTGACCACCTCGCCGTTCAAGGCGGACTCACGGATATACTCCGCCAACTTGCGGTTGGCTTTTCTCGCCCTCAGTCTCAATGCCTCGTAGCTTGGCTTCGAGAACTTCACCGTGACAGACTTCGACAGCTTGCGAACTCTGCCTGTGGGCGGTCTTCCGCCCTTTTTCTTGTCCTGTTCCTGTATGCTTGTCATTCGATACACTGTTTACAGTTGGTACACTCACTTTCTGCGACCGTCGGGAGCAAAATTCCTCCGCCCTCATGGTGGAGCGAGGCGTTTTGGGGTTCCCAAAACATAACCTCGCTCCCTCTCAGAACACGTTAGTTGGAACTACAGCCTTTCAGCTATCCCCGCCCAAGGTCGCAGACCTTAATTCTCACAATTTGCGCCAAGCCTCGAAGTCCTCTTCATAAAGGCTTAGGTGGTGGCGCACGATGTTCTCGATGATGCCCGATACGCTCATGCGCCTCCCTCCGAGGATGCGGACGACACGGTCAAGACGGTCTCGTACATCGGAACTGACGAAGACTGGCTTGCGGTCGTCAATCCTTGGAACTTGGAGGAAGGTCTGCTGATACTCCTCTAAAGTTGCCTTGCGCTGCTTGCCGCTGATGTGCTTCTGCGGATTCGGTGGCGATTGAGCCTCGTTCGTTGATGTTTCCTCTCTATAAGGAGTTGTTGCAGCAACTTTCTCTACAATTGCTCTCAACTCTGGGTTCTCTACATCATCATAGAGAGAATTACAACTACTTGGATTGGCTTTGTTGCCATACGTAGATGGTTTAACAAAATCCAAATACTCTTTTTCCATCAGCTCCTTTTGCCCAGGAGTCAAGACTGCATCTTTTGTTCTTGCCATAGCTTATGCTGTTTTATTTGTTAGTATAGTGGTCACGGTTTGCACCATTGACCGATTGTCGGGTGCAAAGTAAGTGTACTGAGTGCAGCCATGCAACTGATTGGGTGTAACGTGGCAATTTAGTTGTGGCTTGCTTATTTGCATACCGAGATAGTTGTGAGAACTTCAACGTATTTCTCAACTCATCATTGTTCATGTATTCGTTGCAGTCGTGCAAGTTTTTCTTGTTGTTTTTGGCGTTGAAGTCGGCAACCCCCGGCAACATACTGCCACAGAAATTGAAAACGCTTGTTTTTAGATTGCCGTGCCTTATCTTTGCACTCACAAACGTGGAGCACTGCATATGCGTGAGCTTTGCGACATATAACATAGTATTAACTTAGAAAAAAGAAAAGTATGGGATTCATCGTATTCGAGGAAGAGGCATTCAACTATCTTGATGCCCAGTTGGAGAACTTCGTGAAGCGCATGGACAGAATCCGTGAGCGCAGTGAGGACAAGACCATGAACAAGTGGCTCGACACGCAGGACGTGTGTCAGACGCTCAACATCTGCCCACGGACAGTGCAGACGCTTCGGGACAACGGAACTTTGGCTTATACGCAAATCAGCCACAAGACCTACTACAAGCCGGAGGACGTGATGGCTATCGTAGCAGTAGTGGAGGACAAGAAAAAGGACATGCGCTTTCGCAAGCGCACAGGTTAGGCTGTCAATATACAACAGCCACTTTATCCTATGCAGCAAGTAAACCGAGTAACGTAAGTATCAACAATAAAACGAGACAACTATGAGCAATGAAGTAATGACAAGAAACAGCGAGTGGATGAACCACATCGTGAACCACCTCAACCGAATGGTTGACAACTTTGAACGTGCCGTGATGAACTACCGCCCCATGCTTGGCGGTGAGCGGTTCATGACGGACAAGGAGCTTTGTGCCAGGCTGCAACTGAGCCGAAGAACCCTGCAGGACTACCGAAACAACGGTGTCATTCCGTATATCCAGCTTGGCGGAAAGATACTCTACCGCGAGTCCGACATTCAGAAGATTCTGATGGCTAACTATCGTGAGGCGTACAGAATGAAAGGTGTGTAGGAGAATGTCCTTGATGAGTGTGTGAAATGAACAAGGCGACAACGTATAACTTACCGAGTGTGGTTGTTATAGGTTGTCGCCTCGTTTTATTGGCTATACCGAGTTGTTCGTGTTTGCCGGGTATCATTTGTGTTACCTGTATAAATCTAATACCATGCTAAAACACACTGCGGTGGTTCGCCCAAGTGGCTGGAGGCGCAAAGCCTCCAAGGAACGTTGCTTTATGCAGGTCTATGCCATTGCGTTCTCTGTAAAGATACAGACCAGTTTAGTGCGGCTTGTCTGCCTGCCGATGACGGACTGCATGATGAACTCCCGAAAGGCTCTGCTCTCAATGCTGTCAATACGGAAGGCTACCGCAATGACGAGTTCAAGGCTATACACATCATAGCTGATGCGGTCGTTCTTCCTGACATGACGGCGTACACCCTGCACTTTCAGGATGCCGTCCTTGAATATAGCCTTGACAGCCTTGCGCACATAGCAGCCGAATACATTATACATGTCGGCAATCTCCTGCATGGTCATCCATACAGTATCGGTCGGCATGGATACCGTTCCGCTCTCGCTGATAGTTATAACTCCTCTGTTCATTTTCCAATAGTTTTTTCGTTCGATAATCTGTTCCTTTCCCGCTTGGCAATAAGCTTATCCATGTCATTTGAAATCTTCTGCTCCGTCACCTGCGCATAGACCTGTGTGCTTGTAATGTCTGCATGTCCCATCATCTTGGCTATGCTGCCGATGGGAATGTCCTCGTTGAGCATCAAGACTCCGAATGTATGGCGGCTGGCGTGGAATCCCAACTTATTACTTATGCCAAGCACCATTCCAAGGGTATGCACATCAAGATAGATGTCTTTCTTCTCACCCAGTGGAAAAACAGGCTTGCTGTCGTCCGTGGTATTGTAGAGCGAAAGAATCTTCTCGGCTATCGGATGGAGTGGTACGAAGAACTCCACGCCTGTCTTCTCTCTTTCCTTGCGGATGAACTTCCTACCATCGGAGTTCTCACTGATATGGTGAGGGTACAGTTTCTTTACATCTATATAGGATAAGGAGGTGAGCGAGGCAAAAATGAAACATCTGCGTGCAAGCTCCGTTCGTTCGTCAGCCATCGGGGTAGAGAGCATCCTGATGAAGTCTGCCTTGCTGATATGGGTCATCTTCGGGGCTGCCTTCTTCTCATACCCTATCTTGGCTATGGGATTGAAGCGGATAATGCTCCTGTCCACTGCCTTGTACATCAACATGTTCAGCCAGAGAAGGCAATGGTTCACGTAGCTGTCGATACGTCCCTGGTCTCGTTTCAGGAATAGCTTGTATTCCTCCCCGAAATTCTCGTCAATGTCCTCGAAGGCGATGTCGTCCTTATCCAACGAATGGACAAAGTCTCTCAGATTCTTCTGCCATGTCCGCTTGTGCAGAAAGGTCTGTCTGGCTTTTGCGGTTCGATACCATTCCACGATGGTATCACCAAAGCTCAGCAAGAACTTTCCTGCCGTGTCCTTGTCCTTCAACACTGCCTTCAGCATTTCCACGGTGATGATGCCATTGGTGGTAAGAAGTGAGTTGTATTTATCCTTGACCCCAGCAAGGAAACTTGCCAATCGTCCGCTGTCCCTTGCGTTCCGTACCTCTCCCTTCTTGGCATTCCACTCCTGTGGGGTACAGGATATGCCTGTGGAAATGGCTGCACTTTTGCCGTCAACGGTGATGCGGCAAAGTATGTTGGCTGTTCCGTCTGCCTTCACCTTCTGTCTGTTGATGTAAGGCAAAATTGAAAATGTACTTCTGCTCATAGTTGTTGTCCTTATAATATAATAATGTAGTTGAACTGTGAAAAGAAAAGTAGAAAGCCTTGGTCATAATGCGAGAACGAAGTCCTTCCCGGTTGCAGCGATGAACTTGTCCATGTCCTCAAACAGCTTCTTTTGGGTTACTCTCGCATACCGCTGCGTCATCTTCACATCCTTGTGACCGAGCATCTTGCAGATGGTCTCCATCGGCACACCAGCCTCCAGCGTAATGAGGCTGGCGAACGAGTGTCGTCCCGAATGGTAGGAATAGGTCTTGCTCGTTTCCGCCAACTTGCAGATGGTGATGAGATCGATACGAACACGATTCGTGTTCAGCAATGGAAAAAGGGTATCTCTTGCCCCGTCCTCGTATTTCGCCATCAGCTCCAACGCCTCGGGCAGGAGTTTCACCCTGGCAAGTGTTCCGGTCTTCTTGCGGTTATAGATGAGCCATTTGTCGCCATCCTCCAACACCCTGACATTGGCTTTCGTGATGGAAACGGTGTCTATGAAGGCTGTTCCTGCATAGCAGGCGAAAAGAAACAGGTCACGGCTAACGGATAGTCTCGGCTTGTCTTCGGGTAGTTCCACATCACGGATTTTTATGAAATCAGACATGCTGAGAGCCTTGGGTGTCATAACCCTTGGAGTGCCAACCCGATAATGAGCGAACAGCAGGTTCTTGCACAAGCCTCGCTCAAAGGCGATGCGGCACATCTTCTTGAAGAGCGACACATAGATGGTGATGGTTCCTGATGAAAAGCCTTTCTCGTCAAGCAAGTAATGGTGAAAGTCACTGATGAAAGGCTCGGTCAGCTGTCCGAAAGCCAAATCAGTCAACCTATACTTCTCCCCGATGAACTCAGCGAGATTCCTGCGAATCTTTCTGTAACTCCAGACACTGCTCTTCGACATATCGATGCCCTCATGGGTGCTGAGTTCACTGATATGCTCGTCCACGAAGGAGAGAAGGGTGGTCTGTGTCTTGACGCTGCCCTGCAAGGCCTCCTTAGCCTCGAAGTCCGTTCTCTTTTCCACAAGCACATCAAAAGCCTTTTGGATGGAAAGCAACAACTGCTCGATGTCCTTGTTGGTTCTCCACGGCTTCCTTGCTCTTGCCCTCCAATCGGCTGGCACGAGGATTCCAAAGCGATGGAGAGCAAGACAACTTGCAGGAGAACTGCGCCATAGTCCTGTTCACCGTGATGCGTCCCATGATGGGAGCTTTTCCATTCTTGTCCATTCCGCTCTTTTTTAGGTAGAGCAACACCTTGAATTTTTCGATTTTCATAACGCTTACATTTTGAGTGTGCAAATCTAATCATTTTGTAAGCGTTCCTTGATACGCAAAACATTGAGAATCAGCGCAATAAAATCCGTTGATGCACAAAGTTGCCTTTCCGTATTGTTACCTGCTTTGCATAGGTAACTGTGGCTCACGATTTAGTAACTGAACTACCTCAATATTCCTCACTCGCTTGCTTTATGCCGATTTGGCAACTTTGTGCAAATCTACTCATTCTTCTCTGAGATTGTGGATTTGCGTATCATGCTGTTTCTGCATCTGCTGTACTTGGCTCTGCAATTTTTCAATATTGGTGTTCCGTTTTGAAACCTCGTCTTGCAGTTTTTCGTTGGCACGTTCCAGTTCTTTCAGTTTTCCATTCCCGAAAAGAGAAGCAACTCCACTAGTTATGGCTGTCGCTGCCGTGGTGGCTGTCTTCTTTAACTTGTCAGTGCGTATTTCTGATTTCACCTGTTTCAGTTCCTGCTCGGCAAGATTTATCTGTTCTTCTTTGTGCCGTTTGGCTGCATCCATGCGTTGCAGTTCAGCTTTCTGCTTCTCAATGATAAAGTCGTTCCGTTCCAGATGCTCCTTACCAGTGACAGCCTTTGACTGCCCGCGTTCCATCAGCAGGATGTCGGATGCAAGGGTCTGCATCTGCATCATCTCATCGTCATTGAGCTTTCGGCTCTTTCCTGTTTCGTGGTTCATCCAGTCGAAAACGATATGGGCATGATAATCTTGACTATTTTACCGTTCTTGCCTTTGCGTTCACGCTCCTTTTCCTGCATGGCACGTCCGGTCTTTTCCTTTACCATCTGTCTGATATTGTCATAATGCATCCGCAAATCCGGACTGCCGAAGTCGGGATTTATCCACTGTTCGTTATCGGTGGATAGTTCAGGAACGACATAGATTCTGGACTCTCCGATGTGGCGCATGTATTCGGCAGTCCTCCTGTTGTGAGCCTCGCTCGATGCGATGTTGCAGGGCTTGATATGTATGCTTGATTTTGTTGCCATAGATACTTGTTTTTTGGTTTGTACTTTATTGTTTGCTTTTCCGCTGTCCGTAAACGCATGGGGTTCTTAGGGGTGCAACCCATAAGCGGAGATTGCAAAGAGAGGGTCACTCTTTGCTCTGGGTTCTCAGGGGAGAAACGCCCTGAGTGGGTCATTAGGGTAAAACCCTAATCCCCTCGGGAGAGCCCACAACTACGTAAGCGGAGCGTGTAGTTATAGTGGGCTATATCAATGGCAAGCCATTGTCTGCAAACTCCAGCCTACGGCTTCCGCTCTCCTCCGTCAGGGAGGTTTTTCATCATCGTTGCCGATTGGAGATGCACCGACCAGCACAAGGTCTAAATCGTCTATCAGTTTTTGCAGGACGGGATTCTTCTCTATCATCCGCTGGAGGATTCTCTCAGCCTCGACCAAGTGGTTGGCTGTACTCATCACCTTGCCCTCCCGTATCTGAAAGATAATCCAATCGGCTATGTCGATATGGGCTTCTTTTTGTTTCGGGTGGCATTCCTTTCGATGATGTCCGAAACCACCACCTTACAAAAGTACATGCTCTCGGCTCGCTGTTTCCACTCGGCATAAGCATCGGCATCGGGAAAGAGAAGCACGGTTCGCCCTGACAGTACACGGAGTTTCTCTTCTCTCATCTGACTCTTACCACCCGTAGCCAGCCATACATAATCGGGGAAGATAGCAGAACCGATAACGGCACTCTTCTCGGATTCCACCAAGACCACCACCTTGTCGGGATGCGTTTTCAACAAGTGTTCCCCGAAAAGGCATTGGGATAGTTGCCAATCCTCTGCCAACACACGCTGCTTTTTTCAATATGCTGTGTATCCAGTTCACTGCCGATGTCTGTCCTCCCTTGATACGGTGTCCGTCTTCGGGATTGTACTGCATCACCTTTCCCGTGCGTACCTTGCCCGTCCTGTCTATCTGCCAAAAGATAACAGAGCCGTCACGGGTAGCCCCCAAACGGTATTCCTCCAACAACCGCTTCAACACCTCTTTCGCCTTGTCGCCATAGTAGGAAGTAAGGAGTGTGAAGAGGAAACGGAAGAAATTGCTACGCTCGCTTTGCGACTTCTCCACATAGTGAGGGGGAATATAGCCGATGGCTGTCGGCTTACTTTGCTGCTTCACTTTCTTCTGCTCTGCTCTTTGCCTGTCAAAAGAGAAATCATTGGTAGTTCTGTGTTCAGGATGCTCTTGAAAATACTCTTTCGGAGTGTAGTGATACCCACAACCGCTTTCGTGGTTACATCTGCCGACCGATGGATGCAACGGCACATTATTTTCGTCCACGTAATAGACGAAAGAATGCCTGTCTCCGCATTTGGGGCAGGTATGCCGTGTTGCCGTTCCTTTATACTTCTGTAATGAATAATTGCCCATAGCTTAGTCCGTTTTTGATGGTTGATTGTTTTACTCTCTTTGCTGCGCTGGATGATACGGTTTACGGTGGACTTGCCACAATTCACCTGTGAGGCTATCTCCTGACGGACTTGCCCGATTGGGAGAGTTGCAGAATTTGGCAATCCCTTTGGCTTGATTCATTGTCGCCCAATTTTTTCAAGTGTTCCTTTTCCGTGGAATAGCCCCTGAACACGAACTGCAAGAAAGCATCCACCTTGTCAATCTCGTAAACGATTACATTATCCGCATCATGAGAGAACGTGCCATAGCGCACTTTAAGCTGCTTCACATAGCGAAGCCCTCCGTCTTGGGCACTTTTTCCAATGGTGAACACGCTGTCAAAGAAATTGTAGAGCCGTTTGCTTCCGGCAAGGTCGTTGGATGTGATGGGACAATCCAAAGAGCGTTTGGGCGTATGTGCTAGGACAAGGATAGAGAGCGCATATCTCTTTTTTGAGATTGTTCAGCTGAATCATCAGCCGTCCTGCGGCATCGCCTTTCTCCATGGCGCAACACAGGTAGGTAAGATTGTCAATGATGAAAATCTTGCAGTCGGTCTGCACAGCCATCTGTTCAATGCCGCCTATGATAGCTTCCTCAAAGTTGGCATCCAAAAGCTGGTTGCAGTCAATAGACACCCGATAGAGTTTGTCGGGAAAGGTGTAGAGCTCTCCATGCTCGTTGGTATAGCGGAGCTGGAACTGCTTTTCGGACAGTTCAAAGTCCAGATACAGCACATTGTCGGTTCGGGCGATGCGGTCGGCTATCTGCACGGCAAGGATGGACTTGCCCACGTTGGAATCGGCAAACAAGCAGGAGAGTTCCCCCTCGTACCAAAAGCTGTCCCACAGCGCACGGGGCGTAGGCAATAACGATGCTTCAAGAATGGTTTGGTTTGCCGTCTTGATATTCATCATGCCTACACTGTCGGGCATACCGTTATGCGCTTGGGATGCTTTTGTGAGGTCGCCACGTATCAGGTTGATATAGTTCTTATCCTCTTCCATATCATTCATTACGTGGGTTGGGCTTGCGACGGTGGGAAGAGGATAAGGACTTGTTCAGTTCCTCGTCTGACAACGGTATGGGATTCTTTCGGGCGGTTTCCAGCCACTTGTCCAGTTCGTCACGGTAAAGGCAATAGCGTTTGCCGGGCTTGGTGGCAGGGATTGTCCCTTCTGACAGTTTCATGTAGAGCGTACCCTTAGGGATACCTAAATACTCTGCTGCCTCGTCCACAGACATGGGCACGTGGGTGTCCACCGTTTTGGCATTGTTCACACTGCGCTGCTCGGCGAGCAGGCTTTTCAGGCTCATCACTTCGTCTCGAAGCTGAGCAACAACCTCGGGGAGGTCGTTGAAGGTAAGAATTGATTTTTCCATTCGCGTACTCGTCTCTTTTGTAAGACTTGGCGCAAAGGACTGAAATGATATATCCGTGAATATCTCCACGACACGTCATTGCAAAATAATTCCCGAATAATTAAGCCCAGCCATAAATGACGGGTAAAATTACTCGGGAAACGATGTAAAACAGGCGGTTATGAGTTACCGGATGGTTGTCGTTGGTGTCGTGATTATCCTAATTCCGCACATAATCCTCGGGATAGTGGAAATCAAGTTTGCCGTTTTCGGGTTCATCAATGGGAATTTCCGTCTTTAACGGCTCTACCTTGAAATTCTTGATGGTTGATAAGTCTGTATCAGCAAACGATTTCGGGAAAAGGGCTTTGATGAACTTGGCACGGTTATCCCCATTGTAGTATCTCTTGTACAGGAAACGCTCAGAGATATTCCATACGAAGTGACGGAGTGGAATGTTGTTGATGTCTTTGGTAAACGGTCTTTGTATGGGCTTCGGGGTATAAGTGTTAAGATTCATCCATTTGTCCACCTCAGTACAGATGTGGTTCACGGTTTCTTGGTCGGCAATGCGAGGCAGGTAATAATGGCAATACTCCATGACCATGCGGATGCGCTCTTCCTTTTCCCGTTGCTCTCTGCTTGCGTATTGGCACGGTTCTTTTCGTGAAGATCCGGGGCGATAGTAAGCTCTATCGGTTGTGTTTGGATAAGTGTCTCTTCTTTTGTCGGGGATGATTCGGGTACAGGCTCAGGGACTGATGTAGGTCCAGGCACAGATGTGGCTTCTTCAAGTGTATTTTGTGACAGTTCTTCCTGCACCTCTATGGCTTCGGCAATCGTTTCTTTCTTGCCGAACTTGATTTTGTAGATTTCGTATGTATCAAAGATAAGTGTCTGAAAGGAGAGATAGAGCAACCATCCCAACAGGTTACAGCATACGAATACTATCCACCTGACAAAGTTGTCTTGGTTGAAGCTGTCCGCTATTACCAGCGTGGCAATGGAAGATATTAGGACGATGGCGAAGCCGACAAAGCCCAAGATGATGTATTTGTCCTTGATTGATGATTCCATATTTCGTTGAGAGATTGAATGTTCCTGTATTATTTTGTGCAAAGTTAATGCTATTTTTCCCAATTACTGCCGTTATTTGCGGTTAGAACGGTCTTTTTCAATGTATTTCACGAAATGTCATCATATCATACTCTGTTTCATACTCTGAGGGGCTTATAAATGGTGGCATCAAGCCAAAAACATAGAGGGGCGATTATAGCCTTGTAGCCATAACCGCCCCTCTGAATACCTGTCAATGTGAGACATTTATGCCTCCTTGCGCTTCAAGGTTATCTTGTCCACCACCTGACACATCTGCTGCGCTGCTATCTTGGAATAGATTTGTGTGGTGGTAATGTTCTTATGTCCGAGATAGGCTTGGATGACAGCCATGTCCGTTCCCATTTCCACGTGCAGGCTTCCGAAGCTGTGGCGGGTACAGTGAAAGGTGATTTTCTTGGTTATCCCTGCTGCCGTGAGCCACCGTTGGAGTGGTCCTTGCAGCATCTTGTCCTTGAAATCCTCAAAGATAAGTCCCTCGCCCCGTTCTCCCAGCAGTCCATAGGCTTCATCACTGATGGGGTTATGCACTATTTCTTTGGTTTTCTGCATACGGGTGGTAACGAACATCCTGCCGTTGGTGTATGGTTGTATCTGCTGCCACGTGAGCTGTCTGATGTCGCTCTTTCTCAGTCCCGTAAGACAGGCGAAAAGAAAAGCTTTTTTCAAGACCTCCTCCTCACAGGGTGTTTCGGCAAGCCGTATCAGTTCCTCTTGGCTCAAATGCTCCCTGATGGTGGGAATGCACTCGATGCGGTCTAAGAAGCCGTTTGGGTTCTCCTTTATCTTCCTGTCACGGTAGGCGGTGTGCAGCACGGCACGGAAAGTTGACCAATAGCCTGCTGCGGAGTTGATGTGCAGCTTTTGGTTGGTGTGGATGGATTGGGGTGCATCAAGCAGGTATTCCATGAACTTGCGGCACAAATCCACATCCACCTCCTCAAAGGTGCATTTGCCGTTCACGAACCGCTGGAAATGCTTGTATACGTGCTGCCACTTGATATTCTTGCGGTCAGCCAGTCCTTTGAAATAGGCAAGGAAATCGCCCTTCATCTTGGTCTTGTCAAAAAAGCCGTTGTTTTCATTGAAAATGGCTTCGTAGCGCTGGTTGCGCAGGATGACCGCTTTCTTCATCATGCGTGCGTTGAAGTCCCGTTCCTGCTGGTTTGCAGGTTTGGCGAAGATGTAAATTCCTAAGGCTTCACGTGTAATCACTCTCATGGTGACATTGTCACGGTAGCCGGGATAGTAGTCAAGGCATAGTGAATACTGTGTCCCGTTCTTAATCTTGCGCTTACGCAAGGTAACTGTTTTGCATTTACTCATAATAATTATGTTTTAATTGGTTGTATACATTTTGGAGTTGTATCCATGTTTCCGATGGCAAAGGAACAACGTGAAATATCCGTGAATACCTCCACGATACATCATTTTGAAATAATTTTCGATAATCCCGATTTTTTTTTCACGGTTATTTGTTCCTTTCAGCCATGACACGCTCCACATCTGAGCGCAAAAGCAGGTTTTTCACACCCACCTTTATCTTTTCGATGTGCTTCACCTTGACGATATGGCAGATGTTGGCTGACGAAAGACCATAGATTTGCTGCACCTGCTCAACGGTATAGTAGCGTTCATCGTTCACAAGGTCAGTTCTGCGGAGTTCGTTCAAATGTGATTTGGAGTAATAGGTACGCCCGTACTCTCTTTTAGTGGGTATCTTATGGCGATAGGTGTAGGCACGGAGTGCGGTCGGCTTCATGCCGAACAGTTCCTCCACCTCCTCGGTCAGTAGCCAGTCGGTAATTTCGCTAATATCAACTGCCACACCGAAAAACTCGTCAATATGCTTCTTGCTGTAATAGTTCTTTCCTGCGATACGGCAGATGGGGATATGGTTACGCTTGGCGGAAGTGTAAAGCCATGACTGCTTTACCTTAAAAAGGGACATCACCTCCTCGCCCGAATAGAAGTCCAACACTTCTTCGCTTTCCTTTTCCTTTTTTTTTTTCTCTTTTGGCAGGTAAGGAAGATGAAGATGATTTCCTTGGTGTGGAGGTGTTGCCGGGCAGGATGCGGTGATAGGGATTGCCCTCCAACATCTGCTCGATGTCGGCTCTGCGGATGAATGCCATGCGGTTGCTGATGCGTGAGGCTTTCAGCTTGCCGATGGCTACAAGTTTGTAAATGTACTGTCGGGAACAGCCCATGAGGATGGCTGCTTTGGAAAAGGTGAGATACTCCTGATGCTGTATCTCCATCAAGGGTTGGGCGACTTTGAAGAGGTTGTTCTTCTGCATCACTCTGGCTCGTTTGGCTTCTGCCTGACAAGCCTCACTGCAATATCTTTGCATACCGCTTCGGGTTACAAAGGACTTGCCGCAAAAACTGCATTTTCTGGTTGCTTTCATACCGTTTTATCGTTTAATGGTTCATTTCTTCAATCCTATATCTCTGAAATGGTAAACGGATGTGAACGGAAGTCAACCATTGTCGCTTTTCTACACAGTGTGACTGTTTCCGCATATCGGGGCGGTTATTGTCGCTTGTCGTAAACGGTTGTAAACCCTTGTCAACTGTCTGCACGGTGTGACAAAAAACAAGCCCCGCAAATTCTCCACGTCAGAAATACGTCTCAAAAATATGTGGAAATTTGGGAAGCGACAAATGGCAACCGAAAAGTGTTAAATTTTAGAATATGCTGGTAATTAAAGATTTACACTCGGATATTTCTGATTAGTTTTGGTTGTTCTATGGTTATAAATACAATAAAAAAAGGATTACCGATTATTGTAACTACGCTACTTGGAATTGTGATGCTGGTGAGAGAGTCGCAACCCCAAAAAGCACCATCTCCAATCGTTGTGACACTATTTGGGATATTTATGCTGGTGAGAGAGTTGCACCACCCAAAAACGCTCTTTCCAATCGTTGTGACACTATTTGGGATATTTATGCTGGTGAGAAAGTCGCACCACCCAAAAGCGCTGTCCCCAATAACTTTTACCCCTTTTCTGATAGAATACACACCATCTATATTTGTGGGCGCTTTAAGTAATCTTTTCCAATCCTTGCTATATTTTACGCCATACTCATCTTCTACAGCATTTTTAAGATCCTCTTCGGTAACCTCTGTACTCCACACTTCCTTTTCCTTCGGTTTCTGCAAACCAAACAATCGGAAGGAGCACATAGACAAGTCTTTTTGGGCGCTGGCTAATAGGAACATCGACAGAAGGGTTCTTGCCTCCACGTCTGCCAATAAACCTTGCAGGGCAGCGAAGATCTTACTCTTGCTCAAATCGAGATAATCGGTGGCAGAGAAAAGGAGACGGTCGGATGCTCCGTAGCTTTGAAGCAGGGACGAATCAAGAGAGATGGCTTTGAGCGAGAGGGCAATGGAGGCCAAGGCAAAATCGTCAATGGTTTCGTCGAAGTCGTCAATGGTGCGAAGGGGGTGCGAGAAGTCCTTGGTGCCGATAGTCGGCGACTTCTGACCTTTCATCGCTGGCACAAACATGCCGTCGTAGTCAACGAGGGTGAGCGTTCCATCCGGACGCACCATGATATTGTCAGGCTTGATGTCGCCATGGGCAAAAGACTGCGATCGAAGCCAAGCCGCCATCTTGCAGAAACGGTAGCAGAGCATCGACATTTCATAGCTGTCGGTATAGTTTTCGGCAATGTACGTCTCCATCGTTTCGCCCTCAATCCAGTCCATCAGCAGCACGGGGAACTCGTCGTCTTCACAATTGCTGTCAACAAACAGTTCCTTCTCCAGGTATTTCACGGAAGTAATATAAGGCGAATCGACAAATTTCAACTCCTCTGCTATCAGACGGTATGCCTCCGCGCGTCCTTCCTGCTCCTCGGTGAAACACTTGAGGGCATAGCACTTCCCGGTCTGCTCGTCCTTCATCTTGAACACGACGGAAGACGCACCGCCGCTATAATACGGTTCGCCATCTTTGTCCAGTACGGGGACTAAATGGTTCTGCTTATCAAGATTGTCGTGAGCATCTTGAATGGCAGTGAGATATTCTGATATAAGCGGGTATTGCATAGGCTAATATTGTTCCTCGTTTCTGCAACACTATATGTTTGTTGTTTATAAGCGCCTAAGCAATTGTTTGCTGCTCGGGTGCTTTTGCCTTGCCAGATTTTTCACTAACCTTCGTGTCGCGACAACAGGCATAGCAGAACTCTGAACGGCATGGCAAAAATACAAATAAAAATCGAGAAACACACGCATTTAGAGGATTTTTCTGATAATCCTGCTGAAAACGTAGCAAAAAGTCTGTTCATCTTATCAAGCATATCGTTATTTGGAGATATGATGTCAAGAATGTACTTGATGATGCACATATCAAAGTACACTTTCAATGGATCTGTCGGCAAGGTAATCCAAGAACGTGACATTCTAATTGGCATGGTAGCACGAATAGAGAATACCCTATTCCATACACGTGCATGATGACAACATGAGTTTCTTGTTACAGTGATAATGGTAAGCCAAGATTCAAAAGGTGCAACTTGCAAGCCAAATGACTGTGCAATACGCTTCTTTATCTTCTTATTCTTGATGTTAGAATAAACATTGGTGATTACCCCAAATGGCAATATCTCGGTAGGCATCCATGAAGGTGGGTACTGATTGGTATATGTCTCTTTGAAATGGTTGATGAAATCATCTTTTGTATGGTTCAGTTCATCTTCTATAAGACGTATAGAGCGATTGAACTTGGACGGATTTGAGAAATTGTTGGCATCAGTCATCCAAAAAGAGTTACCTGTCATTTCAGTTCCAAAGTTGACGATAGCGCAACGCACAGCGATCTCTATCTTTTCAATTTCATTGAATAATAGTAGGCGTAGCTTCTTGTCAAATCCAGTCAACCTCGAGATATTGTATATTAACTTTGCAAAGTTAGTACAAATGACTGAAACCACAAAATAAAATGGCAGGATTTTGCATGTGGACAGTCTCTGTTTGACCTTATATTGTTTCTGAACAACATGTTATTTTGAAAATAGTTTCTGTAGTATCGGTAGTTGTTTCTCTGAACTTACTGAACTTGTTCACGAACTATCTGAATCCGTCTATAGTCTCATGTCTCATTTTTGTATCAGATCTATCTCTTGGCAAAGTTGGGGCTGTCGAGCTTTACGTCCATTATTGCCTCGTAGAGCAGTTGCTGTTCTTCCTTTGTGAATTTCTCGGGGCAGCAGTTGGCTGATGGGTCGGAAATGAAGTCTCTCGCGCAGCGCCGAAAGAGCAAGATGCAGCATGCAGTCGTGGTCGAACGCCAGCTGCGGTATCTCGTCGATGCTGAACCACTGAGCCTTTGCAGCATCATCGCCACCCTTTACTTCCTGAATATTGCACAGGGCGTAGTAGGCTATTGTGATTACTCGTTCGCGAGGATCGCGGTCAGGATCAGTGAAGGCATGAAACTGCTCCATGTATCCAGCCACCATTCCCGTTTCTTCCATCAGTTCACGCCTTGCACCTTGCTCGGCGCTTTCGTCCATATTCAGGAAGCCACCAGGAAACGCCCATAGTCCTTTATATGGTTCGTTTCCTCGTTCAATCAGCAGAACCTTAAGCTTTGCGCCGTCAAATCCGAAGATAACACAGTCGGTTGTCACAGCGGGGTGCGGATACTTATATGAATACATTTTTTCTTCCATATCTTATCTAGTGTAAGTTTCACTTCTCAAAGATATATATTATTTTTCACCACGCCAAATATTCTAACGATAGAAATTATCTATTGATGTATAGCTGATATCTTTTATGTATCTATAATAAAAGCATTATCTTTGTAGTCGAAATCAAAACGAATATTAAAATAACAAGGAGATAATAATATGGAAACAAGAAAAGAAATAGCAGCTGAGAAGAAGCGTTGTGGTTCGCATAATTGCACACAGGCTGTGCTCTGCACCTATCACGACTTCGCCGGCATGGAAGAAGAAACCATTAAGAATGCTGGCAATGCCTTTGCTGCAGGTATGGGTAATATGGAGGGAACTTGCGGAGCCATCGTAGGCGCAGGCATCATACTCGGTCTTGCCACTCAAGACAAGGCGAAGTCTGTCAAGGGCATGAGACAGATTATGGATAAATTCAAGCAGCGCAACGGTGCAACACAATGCAAATTGCTCAAAGGTGTGGGTACGGGAAAGGTGCTTCGCGAATGCCCTCTTTGCGTGGCTGACGCTTCTGAATTTCTGGAAGAGATTCTGGAAAAGGAAGGTAAATATGCCATCACAGATGATGAATGAAGGCGTCCGTAAATATGGGATAAGACTGTAAAGACAATGCGTGGCTAAAAAAATTACCTATTTTTTAGGATGCTTTGAATTTGGAAATTTTTCTTATGATTACTATTTTTGCACTCGGAATAAGAAACCGTATTTATGCGACACGATGTTGTGTTCATGCGGTTTTGAATATAGTTTTATAAAGTTAAAAGTATTATTGTATTATGATTATTGAAAAAGTTCATGCAAGAGAAATCTTGGATTCTCGTGGCAATCCTACAGTAGAGGTTGAGGTGTCATTAAAGTCTGGCGTTGTAGGCCGTGCATCAGTTCCGTCTGGAGCCTCAACAGGTGAGAACGAGGCTTTGGAGCTTCGTGATGGCGACAAGAGCCGCTATTGTGGCAAGGGGGGGGGTATTAAAGGCCGTAGAGAATGTGAATAACGTAATTGCACCGGCTTTGGTTGGATTCTCAGCCTTAGAGCAGCGTGCTATCGACCATAAGATGTTGGAGCTGGATGGCACCAAGACAAAATCAAACTTGGGTGCGAATGCCATTCTTGGCGTATCGCTTGCAGTGGCTCATGCTGCTGCCGAGTATCTCCGCATCCCGTTGTATCGCTACATCGGTGGCTGCAACACTTACACACTTCCCGTTCCTATGATGAACATCATCAATGGTGGTGCTCACTCTGATGCGCCGATTGCTTTCCAGGAGTTCATGATTCGTCCGGTGGGGGCTCCTACAGAGAAGGAGGCCATCCGTATGGGTGCCGAAGTGTTCCATGCCTTGGCAAAGCTCCTGAAGAGCCGCGGACTTTCCACAGCTGTCGGCGACGAGGGTGGTTTCGCCCCTGCACTCAACGGCATAGAGGATGCGCTTGAGAGCATCTGTCAGGCAATCAAGGATGCCGGTTATGAGCCGGGAAAGGATGTGAAGATTGCAATGGACTGCGCTGCCAGCGAGTTTGCTGTTCAGGAGAATGGTGAGTGGTATTACGATTATCGCCAGCTGAAGGATGGCAAGAAGAAGGATCCTAACGGCAAGAAACTCACAGCTGAAGAGCAAATAAAGTTCTTGGAAGAACTGATCACCAAATATCCTATCGATTCCATCGAGGACGGTCTTGACGAGAACGATTGGGACAACTGGGTGAAGCTTACAGCTGCCATCGGTGACCGTTGCCAGCTGGTTGGCGACGACCTCTTTGTTACGAACGTGAAGTTCCTGGAGAAGGGCATCAAGATGGGAGCGGCTAACTCTATCCTTATCAAGGTGAACCAGATTGGTTCGCTCACCGAGACGTTGGATGCTATAGAGATGGCTCATCGTCATGGTTACACAACCGTTACTTCACATCGTTCCGGTGAAACCGAGGATACCACAATCGCTGACATCGCTGTGGCAACCAACTCTGGTCAGATCAAGACAGGTTCTATGAGCCGTACCGACCGTATGGCAAAGTACAATCAGCTTATCCGCATCGAAGAGCAGTTGGGCGATAATGCATCCTACGGCTATCAGAAACTGAGATAAGAAACGAGGAAACAGTCTTTTTTTTGAATAAATCACAATCGGATCAGATGGGCATTGACAGCTCGTGACGGCTTGTCAATGCCTTTGTTTTTTTATTTGCTCTTCGCTTAAGTCATTATTTATCTTAACCGTCTGTATAACGGCAAGGTCAGCATGACGCAGACGACGGCTCCGGCAAACGCCAGCTGCATACCCCTATACATCAGGGAAGACTGTATCAAAGAGCGGATGCTCAACACCATTGTAGACTGCATGAAGGAATTTATGCCATCACAGATGATGAATGAAGGCATCCAAAAGTTATCCAATGATATTTTAGAGGGGTATGGTTGAAACGACTTCCCTTAAAGGATGTGATTGCCAATCATCCCCTTTCTTCTATAAGAATCAATAGAAATGTAGCCTATCATACTGTTTTATCACATTTTTATACTTCTTAAACGCAGTTTTTTCATTGGTTATGCTGTATTTCGAGATAAAAACGCTATCTTTGCGGTGTAAAATATGATACCAGTATCAAAAATAGTACCCTAATATGATATTTGAACGTAAGAAATACTTGGATGAACTTATCGCAGGACGTGGAAACGGTCTTGTGAAGATTATAACAGGTGTCAGACGATGTGGGAAATCATTCCTGCTATTTGAATCTGGCATAATTGTTAGCCTAATGGCAAAGGGGACGTTACAATTCGCCCCCTTTGCTTTTTCTATTTCCTAACCACATCGTATAGCGACTGATAGTCCTTTACCACGCTGTAAATGAGGCTTCCATCGCTGATGGCATCGAAGTGACGCATTGCACACGTAATCTTGCTTTTCTCGCTACTGCGGATTTGGCTGCTCAGCAAGTCATTACCCTTGGTTTCTGCCACAAAATACACATGCTTTACGCTGCCTTCACGGAATGCCACAGCCCAGTCGGGATTGTATTTACCCATAGGCGTGTTGATGTAGAAACCACGAGGCAGTTTGGTATAAACTACCACGTCATCTTCACGTTCCAGAGACTCGGCAAAGTTCTTTTCTACACCCATGCTGTCGAGCACTACCAGGTCGTAGAGCGATTTTTTGGATTCAATGGCATTGATGCCCAACTTGCCTCGCAGAGCATCCACCGTAAAGATGTCGGTAGAGAACTCATCATTCAGTTTCTCGTATGTAATACTCTGGATAACAGCAAGAGCCTTGCAGTCGTTGATAATCAGACCGGTCTTGATGATAAATTCCTCAGGATTCATCTTGAACATGCTGAATGTTTCAGGCTTGATACCCTTCAGAATTTCCACGATGGTCTTTCGTGTCAACCCCGTAGCAGTTACCAGCTGACCTATCAGGTCGTATGTCACTTCCTTGCCCACTGCTTCCGTTACATGGATGGTTCGGACATCGCCCTGATTCATTGCCACGCCCGCTTCAAGCGACTCCTTATCTCTGATTTCATCCATTGAACCGCCTTCTACCACGATGCGGATTTCCGTAACCTTCAACTTTTCATCAAGTTCCTCGATGGCTTTCTTCACAAGATCAGAAGTTTCAAAGCTTACCTGATAGTAGGTGCGGCGGTTGATGCGCTTCCAGAGATTCTGGAACTCCTTCTTGGCAAAATTGTCCTTCTGCAACTTGGCAAGCTTAGGCTTTCTACCATTCTCCGGTCTTACAGCCGCAGGATCAAAGACGGTATCGAGGGCTGCTATAATGCCCTCCCTCCAATCGTTAGCCTTCTCAAAATCAAGCCTGTCATTGCGCTTATCCTCAAAATACTGAGCAGTCAAAGCACCGTTATCATCCACATAATCTTTGCGGATGAGGGCATTATAGATAGCTCTAGCCTGATCAACATCAAACTTGCCATTGGTTCCATCTGCCATCGTATATGACCTGCCCTCGAAAAGATGGGCGGTGATAACGATTGGTCGGTCGGCACAGGCTTCAGCCATCTCCGTCTGCAGTTTCTTGGCGAAATCATCATAGCTCTCGCTGGCTATCACGGTGAGGATGTTGGTATCAAACACATGGTCGCCCAATACATCCGCATCCTGGCGTTCACCCTTCTGGTTCACGCAAAGGCGCATTCCTCGTCCCACTTCCTGGCGTTTTTTGGTCTCATTGTCCGAGTTCTTCAAGGTGCAGATCTGGAACACGTTAGGGTTGTCCCAACCTTCCTTCAAGGCGGAGTGCGAGAAGATAAAGCGGACTGGCTCGCTGAGCGAAAGCAGACGCTCCTTATCCTTCATAATCAGGTCGAAGGCACGCTCTTCGTTCTCGCCCTGCCTTTCCTTCGATTCCACCGCCTTGCCCTTCTTATCCATGGAGAAGTAGCCCTGATGCACCTTGGATGCCGCATTGCGAGGGTCTGAAAGATAGCGCAGATAGGCTTCATCCGTAAACGATGGCAGCATTTCTGAAAGCACTCGGTTATATTCTTCCTCAAACATCTTGGCAAACTTACCCTTGCTATCCTCGCCTTCATAGAGGCGATAGCTATCCACATGGTCGATGAAGAACAGACTAAGCACCTTGATATGCTGACTGAACAGCTGGCGCTCACGCTCCAGATGGGTGCGGATGGTTTCACGAATCTGAATACGACGGATATAGTCTTCGTTCACACTGCCCACGGCATCGCCTTCATGCAGAGTCAAGCCGTTGAGGAAGCGGACGATTCCCTGCCTACCGTCTATGCGTTCTACGATGAAGTTGTTGTCATACTCGGCAAGTCCCCCACTCTGTTCCTTCAGGTTGAAGCGCTCATCCACGAGTTTGCTTACCTGTTTCGTTCCGTTCTGCGTCTTGATGTCGAAGCTGATGCGAGCCTGCGGATTGCCCTTGCCGATGACGATTTCTTCCAGATAGACGTAGCCGTTGGTGGCGGTACTGCCTATCTGTCTGATACCCTTCACCTCAATCTTCTTCACCAGTTTCTGGTTGTAGGCATCGATGGCATCCAACTTATACACCATATTATATATATCACCCTTACGGTGGGTGGCGCTATACAGAAGGGTAAAGAGCGGCTTGAACATGGCAATACCCTTACGGGTCTTGTTTTTCTTGTCCACACCCAGCACCGACTGAGGTTCATCGATAATCATGATAGGATGGGTCTGTGCCAGCACGTCGATAGGACGGCGGGAACCGAACTCATCACGTCGTTCGAAGATGATGCGGGCTGCCTTATCAGGACGGGCGCCCTTACTCTTCTCCTCATTCATAGATGCGTTGAATGCCTGGGTATTGATAATCATCACGTGCATGCCTGCATCGCTGGCAAAGGCATCTATCTTACTGAGTTGCTTGGAGTTATACATAAAGTATTGCATGCGCTTTCCGTATTCCTGGGCAAAATGCTCCTGCATGCTCTCAAAGCTCTTCAATACGCCTTCTCGGATGGCGATGCTTGGCACCACCACCACAAACTTGGTCCAGCCATAGCGGGCATTCAGTTCATACATGGTCTTGATGTAGGTATAGGTTTTACCCGTACCCGTCTCCATTTCGATGGTGAGGGCGGTACCTACGCCTTGCAGCTGCTGCAGCTGTTCTACAGGTTTCAGCCCCTGTTCTGTCTGTATGGCTCTTACATTCTCGCAGACGGCTTCCGGTGCGAGGATGACGTTCTTGTTGCCAAAGCCTTTTACTACAAAGAGGTCTTGATGAACTCCCTGGTCCACGATATGGTCGCTCTGTCCGTCGCTTTTGGGCTGACCTGTAAAGGCATTAGCCACAGCCAACGCCGCTTCGGTTTGGAAGCGTTGATGTTTATATCTGAGTTTCATAGGCTTAAATCACTCTAATATTCTTAACTACTTCCTGGTCGCTCCAATCCAGTTTCTGCTTGAAGGTTTCGTAGATATTAATCTTGTCGGCATCCTGGGCAAAGCAACTGTCACGGAAAATGACACGCAAAGGCATCTTTTCTGCCATCGCTTTTACTACGTCTTCTGATACGTTCTCGGCGAAGCAGGACACCAGGTCGCCGTCGTTCACGGTATAGATGGTCTTGCCATCCACCACTTCCTGGGTCATAGGCAGAGAGAGCTGAACACCCCAGTCGAGCATGCATCCAAAGAGCAGGTCGAGGTCGTTTCGGTCGGTCTTGATATTATTCAAGAACAGATCGAGCTGGTCTTGCTTGAATTCCTTTGGAGAACGCTTTACGTCTTCGTAATTGCCTTCGTCGAGACGGAAGACACGGAAGCCGGTATCGAGGTCGGCGGTGGTCAAAGGAGATTCCTCCTTGATTTTCTTGCCGGCTCTTCTTATTCTTTCTTCACCTATTTCACATATGTTTTTATAACCTAAATCTTTCTTCGTTTCGCTTACCAGTTCAGGTAATTGAACAAGAATATATTTACATGATTTATTCTTTTTAGCATTAACTTGCATCAAAGCATGTGCTGTAGTAGCACTTCCAGAGAAAAAATCTAACACAATAGAATCTTCTTTTAGATTTGCTAAGGTTATTAGACGTTCTATCAATCTTACTGGCTTAGGACCATCAAATACTCCTTTATCACCAAATAAAGCGACAACTTCCTTCGCACCTTCTTGACTATGACCTACTTCTTTATAAAACAAAATTGAAGTTGGTGCCATGCCTTCATGTTTTAGTTCAGTCAAAAATCTTTTAATAGAAGGAACACTATTCCCATCTGAACCAAACCAGATTCTATTGTCTTGGAGTCTCTCGAAGAAGGCTTTCTTCGAGAGACTCCAGCAGCGTCCTGCTGGAGGCTCTACGACACGCCCCGAAGGGGTTGTGATTGAATAATCACATTCTGCATTATATGTTTTAACAGACATATCACTCGGTTTCCATATACCTCGTGGATCATTATCTGGGTTAGAATATCGCGCATTTGCTTCCTCAGTTCTATCCAATCTTCCTATTACAAATTCATCAGAGTTCTTTGCAACCATTAGAACATAATCATGACTATTGGAAACAAACTTTGCATCATTTTTTGGGGAATATGCTCTTTCCCAAACAAGTTGAGCTATGAAATTTCCTTCTCCAAACACTTCATCACAAATCTTCCTCAGATTCTCAACCTCATTATCATCAATAGAGATAAAAATCACACCATCCTCTGTCAACAGCGTTCTCGCCACCATCAATCTAGAATAAATCATAGAGCACCAATCCGAATGAAAACGTCCATTCGAATCCATGTTCTTGATATATTTATAACCTAATTCATCTACTGCTCCCGAAGCCTCAGCATACTCATCAGCAGACATCGCAAAATCATCATGATAAACAAAGTCATTACCCGTATTGTAAGGCGGATCAATATAAATCATCTTCACCTTACCCAGATAAGACTTCTGGAGAAGTTTAAGCACTTCGAGGTTATCACCCTCAATATAAAGGTTTTGGGTGTTGTCCCAATCCACGCTATCCTCCTTTACAGGACGCAGCGTCTTCTTAATAGGCTTCAAAACTTCGGCTCGAGCTGCCTGTTTGCCAACCCAGTTGAACTCGTATGCCTCAGGAGCATCTTCCACAGCGTTGTCACCAAGAAGCTGGCGAAGTACGTCAAAATTAACTACTCGTTTTACCCCCCGAATCAGGGTCGGCTATCTCCGTAAAGCACGAAGGCGCAATCTGATAAAGCGCATCCAGATTCAGCTGCGCTCCATCTGCCGACTGCAATTTCATTCTTTTAGGATTATCCATATATTTTATTATTTTTATTGTTGCTTGCTATTTTTCTCCAATTCTGCCTCAATATCCTCAATACTAGGTAATGAACTCTTAAACTCTTTAGGCAGCAAGTTAACCCCCTCAAACTCAGAGATTCCTATCGGTTGATTATAACCTTCAAGAGAATATTGCGCAAATATATTATCTTTCGATTTACAGATGAGCAAACCAATCGTAGGATTGTCAGCATCACTCTTTAGTGTATGGTTTACAAACGACATATAGGCTGATAGTTGTCCCAGATATGAAGGTTCAAACTCGGTAACTTTCACCTCTATCACCACATAACTATGAACTCGCGTGTTGTAGAAAAGCAAATCAAGAAACTGCTCTTTCGAACTAACCTGTAAACGATATTCTTGCCCCATAAAGGCAAAACCGCTTCCCAATTCCATAAGAAATCGGATAATATTATCTATGAGAGCTTGTTTCAGTTCTTTTTCTTTGAAACCTTCTGTCATCGTCAGGAAATCAAAGTTGTATGGATCATGCAACAATTCCTTTGCCAATTCACTCTGTGGTGTAGGAAGTGTGTTGCAGAAATTGTTCACAGTATTACCTGTGCGTTCGTAAAGATCTGTGTCAAGATGATTTAGCAATACAGCACGACTCCAGTTTCCCTCCATTGCCTTTGCAACAAAAAACAATCCTTTCTGCACATCACCTTTTATCTTGTCGAGGATGAACTTGTGGTGTGTCCATGGTATTGAAAAAAGCATCTCTGAAATGTCTTGATTCTTTTCTCCAACTTGAGGTAAGAATTGAACTGAACGAGGTGTTTCAATTTTTCCCCCAACTTGGGGGAATTTTATAACTACCTGGGAATAAGTCGCATAGAATTTTTTGATGTAATAGAGATTCGTCTTGGAAAAACCATTCTCTTCTGGCATAGCATCCTTTAAATCCTGACTCAGCGTTTTCATGATGCCTTCCCCCCATCGCTCTTCAATATTCATATTTACCATATCTCGCCCAAGCTGCCAATAGTATATCAGCAACTCACGATTCACCTTCACAGCAGCCTTAATCTGTGCACTGCGAAAGCGATGTTTCAAATCCGCAACCCATGCGGCATATTCTTTATCTGATGATATTAATTTGCTCATATATCTATTGAGTTTTTAGTTCATCCTTAATTCCGCAACACTATTATATGGAGCAACTGAGTTTTTAGTGCATTGCTGTCCATTTTTTCAATGACCAAGAAACTCCTCCAGACGCCAGGCTTGGATGTTCTCTATACCTTTTCTATTTTTGAAGGGTATGTCGTCCATAGTGACGAGAATCTTGGGGTAGCTATCGTCGATAGCTTCAAGCGAGGCGTATTCGCGCTCCTCCGTTTGTTTGTCTTCAAGCGTCCATGACACCTGCACATAGAGGCGTTTGTCGTGGTCTGCGCACACAAAGTCCACCTCTCGGTTTGCCATCTTGCCTGCGTAGATCTGAAATCCCGCACGCCGCAATGCCTGATAGACGTAGTTCTCCAGCAGAGCCCCTTGCCCGTAGCCATACCCTTCGTAAAGATAGTTGTGGTAGCTGTTGTCGTTGGCATAGTACTTGGCTGCTCCTTTTAGTATTTCCTTTCCCTTGACATCGTAGCGGTCGGCTCTCAAGATGACGAATGCGTCTTCCAGGAAGTTGATATAGTTAGATACCGTCTCGTAATTCTGCTTCTTGGCTTTGCCGTCCTTTTTCGACTGCTCGTAGTTCAGATAGTTGACAACGTTTGTCACGGAGACCAACGACGCGCTGTTGTTTACGAGGTAGGCGAAGATGCGGTCAAGGAGGGCTGCGTCCTTGATTTTGTGTCTTTCGACAATATCCTTCAGCAGAATGGTGTTCTTGACGGCTTCCACATAGTGGCGTTTGGTTTCTTCGCCCCTCAAGTTAACAAACTCGGGTAGTCCGCCCGAGCGCAAATAGTCGAGCATGCTCTGCCGTGAGGGTTGAGCTGCTTGGTTGGCCTTCAAGTATTCTGTGTAGCTAAACGGCTGAACCTCGAACTCTACATAGCGGCCCGATAGAAGCGTTGACAGTTCTCCCGAGAGGAGTTTGCTGTTGCTTCCAGTCAGAAAAACCTCGCAGTCGATACTAGGGTCTTGTGAGAGGGAATCTACGACGTGCTCCCATCCATGAATGTTGTGCACCTCGTCAAGAAAGACGTATGACTTCCTGTCAGGATTGATCTCGTGACAGTAAGTCTCATACAAGTCCATCAGGTCGTCAGGGGTCTGGACAAAACTATAGCGATAGAATTCTTTGTTGATATACAATATTTGTGACGGTTCCATCACTTGGCGATCGAGCATGGAGGTGATGACCTGGCGCATCAGCCAGCTTTTCCCTGCACGGCGCTGCCCCGTAACCACTTTGATAACCCTGTTGCCTGTATAAGGGAGAATCCGGTTGAGATACACGCTTCTCTCCACACCATTGTCAAATTGGTTGCCGTTCCAATAATTTAGCCTTGCTATTTTTTCCAGCCTATTGTCCATAACGTATTTCTTGATGGGTTGACTTATGCTGCAAAGATACGAAGAAAAAATCAAGTACACTTGAAAAAATAGCCAAAGATGGGCAAAAATTCAAGTGTACTTGAAAAAAGAGGCGACATGGAGGTTCAAGTGTACTTGTCTTTGTGTCGTCTTCTTTATGGCGCGTGCAAATTCTTTGCTGTAAGATTCTTATTTTTCATCTAATTGTTATACTTTTGTAGGCCTTAACAAAAACCTAAAGACGAATAAAGGATGATAACTTTTTTGATCAGTCTGGTGGCCCTTGTCTTGGGCTACGTTGTTTATGGACGTTTCGTGGAGCGCGTCTTTGCCCCCGATGACCGGATGACTCCTGCCGTGGCGAAGGCCGACGGGTTGGACTATGTTGCCATGCCCTATTGGAAGGTCTTCATGATCCAGTTTCTCAACATTGCTGGCACTGGCCCCATCTTTGGTGCCATCATGGGCGCGAAGTTTGGTCCAGCTGCCTATCTGTGGATCGTCTTCGGCTGCATCTTTGCTGGCGCCACCCACGACTACCTCTCGGGCATGCTCTCCATGCGCCATGGCGGATGCGACCTGCCCACACTCGTGCAGAAGTTTCTGGGAGGCTTAGCTTCCAAGGTACTCCTCGTCTTCATCGTGCTCCTGCTCGTCATGGTCGGCGCCGTCTTCGTCTATAGTCCGGCAGAGATACTGGTCAATATCGGGGGCAGCAAACTGATGTGGATCGTCCTAATCTTCGTCTATTACATCATCGCCACGATGCTGCCTATCGACAAGATTATCGGCAAGGTCTATCCGCTCTTCTCTTTCTCGTTGCTCTTTATGGCGGTGGCGTTGATGGCCGTGTTGTTCATCAAGTGGCCCGTGCTCCCTGAGGTGTGGGACGGACTCGGCAATATGTCCAAGCAGGCTGATCCGCAGGCCTTTGCCGACGATATCTTCCCCTGTATGTTTATCACCATCGCCTGTGGTGCGGTCAGCGGTTTCCATGCCACGCAGAGCCCGCTGATGGCCCGCTGCCTCACCTCCGAGCGCAAGGGCCGCCCCATCTTCTATGGTGCGATGATCACCGAGGGCCTCGTGGCGCTGGTCTGGGCCACGGTGGCGATGTGGTTCTTCTACGATGCGCCACAGCCTGGCTATGAGCAGATTGGCGATGCCTCTGCCATCGGTCTCCATACCTCTGCCCCCGTGGTGGTGAACCTCGTCTGTCGTGACTGGCTTGGCGTCGTGGGAGGCATCCTTGCCATGCTTGGTGTGGTGGCAGCTCCGATCACGACGGGAGATACGGCCTTTCGGTCGGCCCGCCTGATCATCGCCCAAGCCTTCCGTCTGAGTCAGCGCAAGAAGATCAATCGCATCTATATCTGCGTGCCCGTCTTTGCCGTCTCGCTCGCTCTGCTTGTCTGGCAGATCCAAAACCCCGATGGCTTCAATACGATATGGAAATATTTCGGGTGGGCCAATCAGACGCTGGCGGTCTTCACTCTGTGGACCCTCACGGTCTATCTCGCGCAGGAGAAGAAGGCATACGTCCTCACCCTTGTCCCCGCCTTGTTTATGACCGTCGTCTGTGTCTCCTTCCTCATGGTGAGCAATATTGCTTTCGCCCTGCCTCCTGCCGTGGGCTATGCTATTGGCAGAGGCGTGGGGCTGGCTACTGCTCTGTGGTTCATGGTGTGGCTGAGGAAGATGCGTGCTGGGGCCAGGGAGTGATGCAGCCTATAGTGCATCGTGTAGCCTTTCGTTGCTGATGAAAATAGAGTTTTTCCTCTCTGCTACTTTTGGCCAGTCCCGATTTTTTTGATAACTTTGCCCGTCGAGATGTCCCAACGAAAGATTATCCATATCGACATGGATGCGTTCTTCGCCTCCGTGGAGCAGCACGACGATCCGTCCCTGTGCGGACTGCCGTTGGCTGTGGGGTTTGATGGGCCTCGTGGTGTGGTCTCTACGGCCAGCTATGAGGCCCGTCAGTATAGTGTCCATTCCGCTATGCCTATTGCCACGGCCAAGCGGCGTTGCCCACAACTGCGGATCGTCACGCCCCGTTTCGACCGCTACAAGGAGATCTCGGGGCGCGTGCATAGGATCTTCCTCGACTATACCGATCTAGTGGAGCCACTATCCATTGATGAGGCTTCTCGATGTGACGGAAAACCGCCGCGGGGGTCGCGCTGGCGACGGATGTGGCGCGCGAGATCAAGCAGCGCATTACCGAGGAGACGGGGCTCACGGCCTCGGCTGGTGTGAGCTACAACAAGTTTCTGGCCAAGATAGCCTCCGACTATCGCAAGCCCGATGGGCTCTTCGTGATCCATCCGACTAAGGCACAGGGCTTTATCGATAGTCTTCGGATAGAGCAGTTTTGGGGCGTAGGACCGAAGACGGCAGTTCGGATGCACCAGATGGGTATCTTCACGGGGGCACAACTCCGTCGCGTCTCGCGCCAGCACCTCGTCCAGGTGTTTGGCAAGGCGGGCCATATCTACTACGATTTCGCCCGGGGCATCGACCTGCGTCCCGTCGTCACTGACCACGACCGCAAGTCGGTGGGCTGCGAGCAGACCTTCCTGGAGGATCTCCGCCTCTCGTCCGCTATCCTCATCGAGCTCTACCACCTTGTCTTGGAACTGGAACGGCGTATCGCCAAGAGTGGATTTCTCGGCCATACGCTCACACTCAAGATGAAGTGGGGCGATATGACACAGGTGACGCGTAGTCTGACGCAGCCGGCTGCCATCCAGACCAAGGACGACATCCTGCCGCTTGCCAAACGCCTGCTCCGCCAGACGGAGTATAAGACGCGATCCGTGAGGCTTATGGGAGTGGCGGTCTCCAATCCACTGGGTGGGGAAGGGGAGGCGGTCCGCCCCCAGTGGGTAGAGGGTTTCCTTCCTTTCCAAGAATGGGAGATGGAGGAATATCCCTATGGTAAATAGCGAGACAGAGTAGTTAATGTCAATAAAAATCGAAGCAATGCAATATCAAGTCACGTGCAAGCAATGCCACCAACTCTATGTGGTGGATACCAATCCTGGGACCACGATCCGATCCCGTTGTCCCTATTGTGGAACGGTGGCTACCATCGCCACGCCGATTCTGGGCCAGCAGGACACGAAGTCCTCCGGTCCAGCTTCTCCGCAGCGACCAAAGACGAAGCCCGCGCCCTCGTACAGCCCTTTGTCCAGTTCTTCGCACCCATCGTCGCCCACGCCTTCTTCCACCCACGCTTCGTCGCTCACCCGTCGGATCGTGGTGCTGTTTTGTGTCGTTGCAATCCTCCTCCTCGTTTTGGCCACACTCCTCTATTGTGCCTTCAAAGGGATGAGCGCGTAGCAGCTGCTCTTGCATATCAGCGTTATTTTACCCCGTTATTTAATTGCTTTAGTGATTCTTACGCTAATTTCATATAATAAATAGGGTCTGCTAATTTAAGGCAAGCTTATGATAATCAAGAAATTAACTTGTATAATATTTGCTCAGTTCAGATAAAATAACAACAAATAATACTTATATACAATGAAAAAACTATTACTATTTACCGTGTTTATATTACAAGCAATTATCTCACATGCACAATTTAAAGTTTGTGGAACTGTTACAGATTCAATTGGAGGACCAATAGAAGCTGCAGTAGTTGTTTTAATGGATCCCCAAAATGGTATGACATTACAACAAGGTATTACAACAGCAAAAGGGGAATATAATTTAAATTCTAAAGGGGAAGCACAACTTCTCGTTAGTTGTTTAGGATATAAACAATATGTGAGTTCACCATTTGTCATATCATCAGATACAGTATTACATACAATTAAATTAAATTCTGAAGACTTCTTATTAAATGATGTAGTTATTATAGGAGAAAAACAATCTCCATCCGTAAAGATAGAAACAGGAAAGATGATTTTTACTCCCAAAAACAGCAGTATCATAGCCGGAAGTACGGCTCTTGAAGTCCTGGAAAAAACACCTGGAGTTTTTGTTGATGGAGAGAACAACATCAGTATAGGAGGCAAGAATAGTGTACTCGTAATCCTTAATGGCAAACAGACATATATGCAGAAGGATGAACTTGTAACACTTCTGAAAGCTACTCCATCATCTTCCGTTTCTTCAGTTGAAGTGATGCACAACCCATCAGCTCAGTACGATGCAGAAGGATCAGGAGGCATCATAAACATCAATATGAATAGAAAGAAGTCTGAAGGTTTCTTCTTCTCTCTAAACAATGGTGTTTCATATTGGGAAAACTTGAGAGAGAACACGGAACTTTCTTTCAGCTATACAAAAAACAGATTCAGCTTGTCTGGAAACTATAACCATGCTTTCGGGTATTACAATATGGACTATGGTATGCACCGCATTCAAGAAGGGAAAGGCTATTATAGCCCCACACAGGATACAGACAAGCGTAAGACTATATCGGGTAATCTGAATATGGAATACGTCTTGAATGACAAACATTTGATTGGTGCAAGAATTGATGCAAATACTCTGTTCGGACCCGGACAAACTAACACTGTTACTGAAATCAGGGATGCAAATACAATGGAACTGGAGCAGATTCTTTATGCAAGTAATGACTATTATACTCAGAAAGGCAACAGATATGGTGGAAACCTTTACTATATGGCAACACCCAAAGAAGGAGTCAGCTATAACTTGGATTTTAACTATGCTTGGTTTGACGGTGGTTCAGGCAACTGGCAGCCCAATAAATATGTATCGCCTGATGGTTCTGTGCTAAAGGATAATCTGTATAAGTCTGTAAACAGCAGAGATATAAATATATATGCCGTATCATACGATCAGAAACATCCACTGTGGAACGGAGAGCTGAAATCAGGACTGAAGTTTTCATCAGTCAATGCTGATAACGGATATCAGTTCTATAATGTAGATAACGGTCAAGAGATAATAGACAAATCACTGTCAAACGACTTCAGATACAAAGAGAAGATCCTAGCTGGATATATTTTATATTCTCATTCTCTTGGCGATAAAATCAGTATGGAAGCCGGACTGCGTGGAGAATACACTTTTTCTGACGGTCTACTGCATACTATTGACGGAGACGACGATGAAAACAACAAAAGCAACTATTTCAACGTGTTCCCTACATTCAATCTGAACTATCAGGTAAACGACAGTCATGCACTGACGCTAAGCTATGCAAGCCGCATAGACCGTCCTGCATATCAAGACCTTAATCCCTTTGAGTATCTGCTTGATGAATTATCCTATTGGAAAGGTAATCCGTTTTTAACGCCTCAAAAAAACCATAAGGTAGCTTTGACTTACTCACATAACCGCACAGCGATCACTGCTTCTTACTCATACATGAAGGATTACAAGGCTCAGATAACGGATACACTTTCGGTCAATAAAGTAATTATGACACCAAGAAACATAGGAAAGCAGCAGCGGGCTTCGCTTACCTTGTATCAGGGTATAAACATCGCACGCTGGTGGGAAATGAATCTTAACCTGGTAGGATATTATGTAAAGAATGACATAGCATTTGACCAATACAGAAAGTTCGATCTTGATGGTTTTGCTGGTATATTCTCCATAAATAATACTGTTAGACTGCCTTGGCAGATACAGATGGAGTTGAACGGTTCGTATGTGACAAAGAGGATCGGGGCTTCAAATGAATATATAGACCCTTCAGGATATGTCGATATAGGTTTCAGCAAGAGTTTTGCAAATAAAAGATGGACAGTGAATCTTGCTATGAGTGATATATTCTGGACAAGCAGATGGGATAACTACAGTTCGTTCAGCGGTTTTCAGTTATGGAACTGGGGTAAAAGTGAGTCCCGGCAGATAAAGCTGAATATAACATACAGATTCGGAAAGCAAAAAGCTAGTTCACATACTAGTAACTTTAACGAAATTGATAGATTATAATTAAATGGCGTTGCTGACGTGACGAGGCATCTTGAGAAGACGGCAATACTTCTTCATGAAACCGACCAACAAGGTGTACTGTCTTTTTTCTAAAAATCCAGTTTGGCTCCATAAAAACATGGCGGTTTGGCATGGTGCGCAACAGAGGGGAAAGACCTCTCCTAACTGCCCCTAAAAATGAATATAACTTCATCGGCCTACGAAGTTAACTTCATTGGCCTACGAAGTTATATTCATAGGGCTACGAAGTTAACTTCATTTTTTACCCCACTTTTGAGCCCAATCTGCGTGCGATTACTAAGTCAGTTCTCTTGCATGGGAAATCCATTTGCCCGCGTACCGCTTTCCATCCCGAACGGATCCCGAGACCATCCCGAAGGATTGGCGCAGGCTTTTGGGCCTTCCCCGGAGAGGGTAGGCGAGGCTTTTTCCTCCGTCCGCCCCCTTTCTTTGCCCTTCCTGCCCTTTCTTCTCGTCTTTCCGGCCCCTATATATAATAAGGAGAAAATAATTAAATGATAAAGGAACCGAAATCTCTCTATAATGACAGATGTAAACCGCCTGTTCCCTTACTACTGCTTTTCCCTTTTTCCTGCTTTTTCCCCCAAAACACCCTCTTTTTACCCTTATTTTGTAAAATAACGCGAAAAACTGCCAACTTTCGCAAACTTTTCTTTCGAAACATTTGGAGGGTATTAAAAAACACCGTACCTTTGCACCCGCTTTTTCGAACAAAGCACACGCCGAGAAAGGGAGAGCGATGAAGACAAGCGATCTTTGAAGAGATTTACATAAGACAGAGAGTAGTACAAGAAGCGGATGCTTCCGGTCATTTTGGCCTGGTCGCATCCGGGTAAAGAAGAAGAGCCGTCCAATTTTTTGGAACAGGTGCTTTGAGCCCAATCTTCGGTACATCTGGATGAGCGTCCTTGAGAACAGAGACAAAGTCTTTCCCTTTTCGTAAGGGAAGTCAAACGGATATTTTACAATGGAGAGTTTGATCCTGGCTCAGGATGAACGCTAGCTACAGGCTTAACACATGCAAGTCGAGGGGAAACGATAGGGAAAGCTTGCTTTCCTTAGGCGTCGACAAGCGCACGGGTGAGTAACGCGTATCCAACCTGCCCATGTCTGGGGAATAACCCGTCGAAAGGCGGACTAACTCCCCATGGTCTCCGATGAGGACATCCGAATTGGAGTAAAGCTTCGCGGACATGGATGGGGATGCGTCTGATTAGGTAGTAGGCGGGGTAACGGCCCACCTAGCCTACGATCAGTAGGGGTTCTGAGAGGAAGGTCCCCCACATTGGAACTGAGACACGGTCCAAACTCCTACGGGAGGCAGCAGTGAGGAATATTGGTCAATGGACGAGAGTCTGAACCAGCCAAGTAGCGTGCAGGATGACGGCCCTATGGGTTGTAAACTGCTTTTTTTGCGCGGGATAACACCCTCCACGTGCTGGGGGTCTGCAGGTACCGCGCGAATAAGGACCGGCTAATTCCGTGCCAGCAGCCGCGGTAATACGGAAGGTCCGGGCGTTATCCGGATTTATTGGGTTTAAAGGGAGCGTAGGCCGTGAGGTAAGCGTGTTGTGAAATGTAGGCGCCCAACGTCTGCACTGCAGCGCGAACTGCCCCACTTGAGTGCGCGCAACGCCGGCGGAACTCGTCGTGTAGCGGTGAAATGCTTAGATATGACGAAGAACCCCGATTGCGAAGGCAGCTGGCGGGAGCGTAACTGACGCTGAAGCTCGAAAGCGCGGGTATCGAACAGGATTAGATACCCTGGTAGTCCGCGCGGTAAACGATGGATGCCCGCTGTGGCGCGCCTGGCGTGCCGCGGCTAAGCGAAAGCATTAAGCATCCCACCTGGGGAGTACGCCGGCAACGGTGAAACTCAAAGGAATTGACGGGGGCCCGCACAAGCGGAGGAACATGTGGTTTAATTCGATGATACGCGAGGAACCTTACCCGGGCTTGAACTGCAGGAGAACGATTCAGAGATGATGAGGTCCTTCGGGACTCCTGTGGAGGTGCTGCATGGTTGTCGTCAGCTCGTGCCGTGAGGTGTCGGCTTAAGTGCCATAACGAGCGCAACCCCTCTCCGTAGTTGCCATCGGGTAATGCCGGGCACTCTGCGGACACTGCCACCGTAAGGTGTGAGGAAGGTGGGGATGACGTCAAATCAGCACGGCCCTTACGTCCGGGGCCACACACGTGTTACAATGGCCGTCACAGAGGGGAGCCGGGCGACCGGCTCATGATCCTTAAAAACGGTCTCAGTTCGGACTGGGGTCTGCAACCCGACCCCACGAAGCTGGATTCGCTAGTAATCGCGCATCAGCCATGGCGCGGTGAATACGTTCCCGGGCCTTGTACACACCGCCCGTCAAGCCATGAAAGCCGGGGGCGCCTGAAGTCCGTGACCGCAAGGATCGGCCTAGGGCGAAACTGGTGATTGGGGCTAAGTCGTAACAAGGTAGCCGTACCGGAAGGTGCGGCTGGAACACCTCCTTTCTGGAGAGGCCGCTCTTTCCCTTCCCGCATCGGGACAGGGTCGAGGTTGTGGCCGAGGATAGAGTAGAGAAGTCATCTGTGGCTTTCCTTCTTTGCCTCTTCTTGCTGTCTGTCTTTCCCATACGAGAGAGGAGCCCGGCGGCGGCCTTATCCTGACGACAGTCCTATAGCTCAGTTGGTTAGAGCGCCACACTGATAATGTGGAGGTCGGCAGTTCAAGTCTGCCTGGGACTACTACTCTTTCAGGAGCATTTTGGAGGCTGCGGCTATTCCCGAGGGGGATTAGCTCAGTTGGCTAGAGCACCTGCCCTGCAAGCAGGGAGTCATCGGTTCGAATCCGATATTCTCCACCATCCGCTATTATAGCGGAAACGATCTTTGACATATTGAGACAAGCGAAACTGTAGTGAACCAACAAAGTTCAAGGCCTTGCGGCCCAGCGATGGCGCCGCAAGACTGACACAAGCTGAAAGTATGAGCTGCCTTCCCGCAGGCTTTTTTGAGGTCTGCGTGGCGAGGAGAAGAAAGTAAGAAAGGGCGCATGGCGGATGCCTTGGCTCACGGAGGCGATGAAGGACGTGATAAGCTGCGATAAGCCGCGGTTAGGCGCAAATAGCCCTTGACCTGCGGATTTCCGAATGGGACAACCCACCGCTTCGGCGGTATCCCTACCAAGCAGGGAGGCTAACGGGGGGAACTGAAACATCTTAGTACCCCCAGGAAGAGAAAACAACAGTGATTCCCCTAGTAGTGGCGAGCGAACGGGGAACAGCCCAAACCGTCGCTGTCGCAAGGCAGTGTCGGGGTAGTAG